>Ga0247609_10000335_pt1 | contig 67703 bp, 55 predicted proteins | sample 172DNAGHGlowgp2_FD_193487 | JGI IMG/M metagenome (GOLD analysis project Ga0247609, IMG submission 193487) | Sheep rumen microbial communities from Palmerston North, Manawatu-Wanganui, New Zealand - 1728 DNA GHGlow gp2 | ecosystem: Host-associated > Mammals > Digestive system > Stomach > Rumen ...
GACTGCAGCACGAAGGTTTGAAATGTTGTACGCGCCAATCAGGTTGGTCTTGACTGTGTGCCAAGGCTCACCATCTTCAGCACGCCACTGCATCTCAACAAACGGAGTGACTTCACTTACTCTGCCTTCGACGTATGGCAAAGCATTTTCCCACAAGGCAAAGCCGCGCTCTTGAGCCATTTGCAAGAGGTCTTCATCGAAAGCATTAAGGAAGATTTGCTTGCCTCGCTTGTGCAGGTCGTCATATAACTCGCCCTTTGTCTTTTTCACGCCTTCGAAGCTGCCAAAGCCTTCCAAATGAGCACGCCCAACATTCGTGATGAGTCCGAAGTCTGCCTGAACAATACGGCACAGGTTAGCAATCTCTTCTGGATGATTGGCCCCCGTCTCGATGACGGCGAAGTCGTGTTCAGACTTGAGGCGAAGAAGGGTGAGCGGCACACCAATGTGATTGTTGAGGTTGCCCTCAGTATAGAGGACCTTCTTACCCTCGGAAAGGACGGCGCTGATGAGTTCTTTAGTCGTTGTCTTGCCGTTTGTTCCCGTAATCTGCAGAACCGTCTTGCCCCAAGCCTTACGATGATAGGCAGCAAGCTCCTGCAATGTCCTAAGAGCATCAGGAACAAGGATGAGACGTTCGTCCTGCTTCGCCACTTCAGGATTATCGACGACCGCAAAGGCACAACCCTTCTCGAGAGCCTGCACGGCATAATTGTTTCCATCAAACGTATCGCCCTTCAATGCGAAAAAAATAGAGTCTTCTGGACACTTGCGACTATCCGTCGTAACTGCCGGATGATCGCGATAAATGGCATATAAAGCTTCTGTATTCATAGTCAAAATGCGTTTTGCTTTGCAAAGTTAAACCTTTTTTCCGTAATTCTTGCCAAATATATAAATAATGTGTACCTTTGTGCGAAATTTTGTGTTGGCAGTGCTATCAACTTCACCATACAGTATCAATGCAGGCGGCGAACTGCTTTCGCTAGAAGAGCCTGTTGTAATGGGCATTCTGAATGCTACGCCTGACTCGTTCTACAAACACGAAGAGGGAGCAGAAGCGCTTGCTCATCATGCTCTGCAGATGCTCGAGGAAGGTGCTTCCATACTAGATGTGGGGGCTTGCTCCACACGTCCGGGCTTTACGCCACCTGATGAAGAAGAAGAGATGAGACGGCTCAAGGAAGCTCTCTCTGCCTTGCGAAAGGTAGCTCCGAAAGCGATCCTGAGCGTCGATACGTTCAGAGCGAGTGTTGCCAAGATGTGCGTCGAAGGGTTTGGCGTGCAGATGGTGAACGACATCAGTGGCGGCGAGCTTGATAAAGAGATGTTCAAGACGGTTGCTGAGCTTGGCGTGCCTTACATTCTCACACATAACGCCAACCTAGACGAAACAGAAGATGCCCCTTTTATGGCAGCACTATTGAGAGAAATGGGCGGCAAAGTTGAGGCGCTTCATGAGTTAGGTGTGTGCGACATCATTCTCGACCCAGGCTTCGGCTTCGGTAAGACTCTCGAACAGAACTACATACTGATGCGAAACCTCGAAGTCCTGCACGAACTCAATCTGCCTTTGCTTGTTGGCGTAAGCCACAAGAGCATGATATACAAGCTACTGAATGTGACTCCAGACGAAGCCTTAAACGGCACAACAGCCCTGCAAACTGTGGCTCTCGAAAAGGGTGCTCACATCCTTCGAGCCCACGAAGTCAGAGAAGCTGTTGAATGTGTTAAGATAATTAACAAGTTAAGCGGATGCCTAATATAAGTTTCAAAGACCTCATCGACATTTTCCTTGTAGCAATCGTGCTCTTCTATTGCTACAAACTGATGAAGCAATCGCGCTCCGTCAACATCTTCTATGGCATCCTGCTCTTTGTCAGTTGCTGGATTATCATCAGCAAGGTGCTCGAGATGAAGCTGCTGGGCGGCATCCTCGACCAGCTTGTAGGTGTCGGTGCACTTGCCATCATCATCCTCTTCCAAGAGGACATTCGCCGTTTCTTCTATAACATTGGAGCTCGCAATCAAGCACATCGCTTCTTCCGCTTCTTCAGGCTGGACAAGCATAAGAATGCTGGCGAGTTCCGCAACGAACGCGAGACAATCTTCCCCATCGTAATGGCTTGCATGAACATGAGCAAGCAACACGTCGGAGCCCTCATCGTGCTTCAGAACGATCTGCCTCTTGGCGAGTTCATGCGAACAGGCGAGGAGGTTGACGCAAAGATAACACAACGGCTCATCGAGAACATCTTCTTCAAGAACAGCCCTCTCCACGACGGTGCCATGATTATCGCGAAAGGGCGAATAGCAGCTGCTTCATGCATACTGCCTATCAGTCACGACCTAGACATTCCAAAGGAGTTCGGACTTCGACATCGTGCTGCAAAAGGCATCAGCAAAGAGACAGACGCTCTGGCAATCGTTGTGAGCGAAGAGACAGGCAACATCAGCGCTGCTTATAACGACATGCTTCGTGCCCACCTCTCGGCAGAAGAACTGGAGACGCTGTTGATGAAAGGGAAGTTCTAAACGATTCAGATTACTAAGAATATTCATAAAACTCAGATTATAAGACTATGACTTTAATGGAACAAATCATCGCTCGAGCCAAGTCGCAGAAGCAGCGTATCGTGCTGCCCGAGAGCTTGGAGGAGCGAACGCTTACGGCTGCGGACAAAGCCTTGGCAGACGAACTTGCCGACATCATCCTCATCGGAGCAGAAAAGGACATCTTCGCCCTCGCCGACAAGTTGGGGCTCAAGAACATTGGCAAAGCTCACATCATCGACCCCGCTAAGTACGAGAAGACAGAAACTTATGTCCAACTCCTCTACAACCTTCGCAAGAACAAGGGCATGACAGAGGAAGAAGCAAGAGCAAAGGCTCAAGACCCGCTCTACTATGGCTGCCTCATCATCAAGAACGGTGATGCCGACGGACAAATCTCAGGTGCACTCTCAACGACTGGCGACACTCTGCGTCCTGCCCTGCAAATCATCAAATGCGCGCCTGGCGTGAGTTGCGTGAGCGGTGCCATGCTGATGATTACGCCTGCGAAGGAATATGGCGAGGACGGTGTGCTCGTGATGGGTGATGTGGCTGTTACGCCGATGCCCGATGCAAATCAACTTGCTCAGATTGCCGTCTGCACAGCTCAAACCGCTCGTAGTGTGGCTGGTTTCAAGGAGCCTCGTGTGGCTATGCTCAGCTTCAGCACGAAGGGAAGCGCCAGTCACGAGGTGGTGGATAAAGTTATTGAAGCCACGAAGAAAGCACAGGAGATGGAACCCACGCTTCAGATTGATGGCGAACTGCAGGCAGATGCTGCTCTCGTGCCAAGCGTTGGAGCCAAGAAGGCTCCTGGCAGCCACATTGCAGGCAAAGCAAACGTGCTCGTCGTGCCTTGCCTCGAAGTTGGAAACATCGGATATAAACTCGTTCAGCGTCTTGCCGGAGCCGAAGCCATCGGTCCCATCCTGCAAGGTATCGCTCGCCCTGTAAACGACCTTAGCCGCGGCTGCTCTGTCGATGATATATATAAAATGATAGCCATCACTGCCTGTCAGGCAATGGATGCGAAGTGAAACCTGAAACAATATGAAGATATTAGTTCTCAACTGCGGCAGCAGTTCAATTAAATATGCACTTTACAACATGGACGACCAGTCCGTCATCACGAGTGGCGGCATCGAGAAGATTGGTCTGCCCGATTCGTTTATAACAGTCAAGCTCAATGGCGAGAAGCACAAGATGGAGCATCCCATCAAGGAGCATACCGCTGGTGTGCAGTACATCTTCGAGGTGCTGACAAGTGGCGAGTATGCCGTCCTGAAGAGCCTCGAGGAACTTGATGCCGTAGGTCATCGCATGGTGCATGGCGGAGAGAAGTTCAACAAGTCGGTTCGCCTGACGCCCGAAGTGATGAAGGCTTTCGCTGAGTGCAACGACCTCGCTCCTCTGCACAATCCTGCCAACATCAAGGGCGTAAATGCTGTTACAGCACTTCTGCCCAACATTCCGCAAGTGGGCGTGTTCGATACCGCTTTCCACCAGACGATGCCCGATTACGCTTATATGTATGCACTTCCCTACAACCTTTACAAGGAGTATGGCGTGCGTCGTTACGGCTTCCACGGAACGAGTCATCGCTACGTGAGTCAGCGTGTTTGCGAGTTCCTTGGCTGCAAACCCGAGGACAAGCGAATCATCACTTGCCACATCGGCAACGGCGCCTCGATTGCTGCCGTGAAGTACGGCAAGTGTGTCGATACCTCGATGGGCTTGACGCCTCTCGAAGGCTTGATGATGGGCACACGTACTGGCGATATTGATGCTGGAGCTGTCACTTACTTGATGGACAAGTTCAACCTCGACACGAAGGGCATCTCTGATTTGCTAAACAAGAAGTCGGGCCTTGCAGGTGTGAGCGAAGGAAGCAGCGACTTCCGCGACATCCTTGCAGGCATCGCTGCAGGCAACGACAAAGCACGCCTGGCAAAGGAGATGTACACCTATCGCATCAAGAAGTACATCGGTGCTTATGCCGCAGCAATGGGTGGCGTCGATATCATCCTCTTTACTGGCGGCGCAGGCGAGAACCAGTGGGAAGTGCGCGAGGGCGCAACAAACGGCCTCGAGTACATGGGCGTCAAGATGGACGTAACCAGAAACCGCAGCTGCCGCGCTACGGAAGCAATCCTCAGCGCAGACGACAGCAAGGTGACCGTCTGCTGCATCCCCACCGACGAGGAACTGATGATAGCCCTCGACACCCAAGCCCTCTGCTAAGGATTCCAAAGGTAGAGTAAAAACTAAGCGTGCCTAGTTCATCAACTAAGCACGCTTAATTTGTATTTCTAACACGTTATGATTGCAAACTCGGCACGTTATGTTTGCAGTCCTTGTGTAAGCTTTACTTCCAGAAACCTTCGGCAGTGAAGTATTTACTCTTCGAGAGTGGTTCGATAGCACCGAACTGCTGCCAGCCTGCATCGCCTTTGAACTGAGCAAGGAAGGCGTCTGGCACGTAGAGCGTGCAGCCCTTGTTGGGGGTGCAGTTCTTCGGCACGGGATAGAACTCTGTGCTGAGCAGATAGACTTTCTTCCATTTTGCAGCCGACTCGGAAACGAGGCCGAACATGCGGTTCTTGAAGTCGTTGGGGACAGTGAATTCCTCGATACCTGTGCAGCCAGAGAATGCACCATCGTCTATCTTCTTCATCGTGATGCCCATCAGAACACTCTTGAGTTTCTTGCAGTTTTCGAAAGCTCCGACACGAAGCCACCAAATGTGTTCGCCAAAACGGGCTGTCTCGAGCGACGAGCAGTTCTTAAATGCATCAACGCCAACGGTATAGACGTCTATGCGAAGGTTCTTCAAGGCCGTGCAACCTTCGAATGCGCCATCGTTAACGACTGGTATTTCGCCTTGGAAATGTACCTTCTCAAGCGAAGTACAGCCAGCAAAAGCGCCACTTGCGATGTGCTGAATCTGCGGCGCTATCCAAAGTTCCTTGATGTTCTTGTTGTCCTTGAACTCGTACTCTGCGATGTCCATAATCTGCGAGCCGAAGCCCATCTTCTCTTCCGTAGGCTGATACTTATCTTTGCGGTGCTTGCTTGTGTAGAAGAAGATGTCCTTTGCGGGTGTTTCGGTTGCTTCCTTCTCCACCTTAACTTTCTTTTCCTGAGTAGCGTCCTTCTTGTCGCAGCTGCTCAGAGTGAAGAGCAGGCTGAGTGCTGCTAATGCACTGAAAACTTTCTTGTTCATAGTTCGTGAGGTTATAAGTTTATACGTTTGTGAGGGCAAAGATATAAAATAAATTTGGATTAGGGATTAGAGATTAGGGATTATTTTGTATCTTTGCATCCGATTTATGGTTTCAATAGACAATTTAAGTGTAGAATTTAGCGCCCGACCGCTCTTCAACGACATCAGTTACGTCATCAACGAGCACGACCGAATCGCCCTTGTTGGCAAGAACGGTGCTGGAAAGAGCACGATGCTAAAGATTATCGCAGGCATTCAGCAGCCTACAAGCGGCTCTGTCTCTATGCCTCGTAACGCTACTGTTGCATACCTTCCGCAGGTAATGATCCTCAATGACAAACGAACTGTCCGAGAAGAAGCAGAACGTGCCTTCGAGCACATTACGGAGATGAACAACGAGCTCACGCGTCTCAATAATCAACTTGCAGAACGTACTGATTACGAGAGCGAAGCATACATGCAGCTCGTGGAACGCTTTACGCACCTGAACGAGCATTTCCAAATGATGGGAGGCTTGAACTATCAGGCGGAATTGGAGCGAACTCTGCAAGGTCTTGGCTTCAAACGAGAGGACTTGGACCGCCCTACGAGCGAGTTTAGCGGAGGCTGGAGAATGCGTATCGAACTGGCAAAGCTTTTGCTTCAGCACCCCGATGTGCTTCTCCTTGATGAGCCAACGAATCACCTCGACATTGAGAGCATTCAGTGGCTCGAGAACTTCCTGCAGACAAGTGCGAATGCAGTTGTGCTCGTCAGCCATGATCGCGCGTTTATAAATAATGTGACGAACCGCACTATCGAAATCAGTTGCGGCAAAATCTACGACTATAAGGTGAAGTACGACGAATATGTCGCGCTTCATGCCGAGCGTCGAGAGCAACAACTTCGTGCCCTTGAGAACCAGCAAAAGGAGATTGCCGATGCCAAAGCCTTCATAGAGCGTTTCCGCTATCAAGCCACGAAAGCCATTCAGGTTCAGCAGAAGATTAGACAACTTGAGAAGATTGTGCCCATCGAGGTGGATGAGGTGGACAACTCGGCTCTGCGCCTCAAGTTCACTTGCTCGATGCGAAGTGGCGACTTCCCCGTCATTTGCGATGAGGTAGGCAAGAGCTATGGGGAACATTGCGTCTTCAAGAATGTCAATCTCACCATCAGAAGAGGCGAGAAGGTGGCTTTCGTTGGACGAAACGGCGAAGGCAAGACGACACTCGTGAAATGCATTATGGGCGAAATTCCCTTCGACGGAAACCTCAAGGTGGGGCATAACGTGCAGATAGGTTACTTCGCTCAGAACCAGGCACAGTTGCTCGAAGGCGAATATACTGTGTTTGAGACGATTGACCGTGTGGCAAGAGGTGACATTCGGCTCAAGATACGCGACATTCTTGGTGCTTTCATGTTTGGCGGAGAAGCAAGTGACAAGAAGGTGAAGTTCCTCTCTGGAGGCGAACGCACACGTTTGGCAATGATTAAGTTGCTGCTCGAACCCGTGAACTGTCTCATCCTCGACGAGCCTACCAATCACCTCGATATGCGTTCGAAAGATGTGCTCAAAGCTGCCATTCGCGACTTCGACGGCACAGTTATCGTTGTGAGTCACGACCGCGAGTTCCTCGACGGGCTTGTGACGAAAGTTTATGAGTTTGGCGGCGGTAAGGTGAGAGAGCATCTAGGAGGCATCTATGATTATCTGAGAAGCAAAAACATAGAGAGTCTGAGCCAGCTCAATATGTCCTCGCCCGCTCCTGTCAATCAGGAAGAAACGGCTCCAAGCAATGGGGCTGCTTCCTATGCCGAGCAGAAGGCTTTGGCTCGTGAGCAAAAGCGAAAAGAGAAGGCTTTGCAAGAGGCTGAGGACAAGGTGACGCAGTTGGAAGCTGCCATTCGCATCCTGGAAGACCAGATGTCAACACCAGAAGGCAGTCAGGATGTTTCGCTCTACGAGAAGCATGGGAAGTTGAAAGCACAACTCAAACAAGCCGAGGAGGAATGGGAGGCGCTAATTTAGTTGATAGTTAAGAGTTTAGAGTTAAGAGTTAAGAGTTATGAAGAAGGTATGTGATTTCATAGCCCAATGGATGGGTTTGCTAGTGCTCTTGGTGGCGGCAGTGGCAATGTTTGTGCCTGCTTCGTTCGATTGGATTGAAACGAAGACTATCAATCCGATGTTGGGCGTGATTATGTTCGGAATGGGACTGACGCTCTCACCAAAGGACTTCCAAATCGTGCTGAGCCGCCCAAAGGATATTCTCATCGGTTGCTTGGCGCAGTTCACCATCATGCCTTTGCTGGCCTGGTTGCTGACGCTTGCTTTCTCGCTTCCGAAGGAACTGGCGCTTGGCGTGATACTCGTGGGCTGTTGCCCTGGAGGAACGGCTTCAAATGTCATCACTTACCTCGCGAAGGGCGATTTGGCGCTTTCCGTTGGAATGACAGCTTGCTCTACCCTACTCGCTCCCATTGTGACGCCTTTGCTCGTCTGGCTAATGGCAGGAACAATGGTTAATGTTGATACGCTGGGAATGTTGCTGAGCATTGTCTATGTGGTGATAGCACCTATCATTGCCGGATTGCTTTGCCAACATTTCTTGCCCAGACTCACGAAAAACGTAACGCCCTATCTGCCTGCCTTCTCATCGCTGGCGATTGCCATTACGGTGGGAATAGTTGTGTCGCACAATGCCGACCGCTTGATGCTTGGCGGAATGATAGTCATCCTTGTCGTCATACTTCACAACCTGCTTGGGCTCTCGCTGGGTTTCGCGATAGGACGCCTGTTGCGTTTGGAGAAACCAAAGTGTGTTGCTCTCAGCATAGAGGTAGGAATGCAGAATAGCGGACTGGCTTCTTCCCTGGCTAACATGCACTTCGCGGCTTATCCGCTTGCCACCGTTCCTGGAGCTATCTTCAGCGTTTGGCACAACATCAGCGGAGCTTTGGCTGCAAGAATATTTTCAAATTCAAAACATATAAATTCAATCTTCAAATGAAAAAGAATCAACTGATTATGGCTTTTGTTTTGACAGCAATGGCAGCTTGCACGCCTAATGGCAAGCAATTGGCATCAGGTATCGACCTTGCCAACCTCGACTCAACCTATCAGCCCGGCACAGACTTCTACATGTACGCTACGGGCGGTTGGCAGAAGGCTCATCCTCTGACGGGCGAATACAGCCGCTTCGGCTCTTTCGACCAGCTTGGAGAGGACAACAACGAGCGTCTGCGCTCACTCATCGAAGAAGTCTCTTCCCAAGAGAACGAGAAAGGCTCTATCGCTCAGAAAATTGCCGACCTCTACAACTCGGCAATGGACAGCGTGAACCTCAACGAGCACTATTGGGGCGCCCTCGAAGGCTTCCTGCTTTGCGACGGCTACCAGTGCGAGCCCGAAATCACAACAAACTGGCTCAAGAATGAGTGGCCACGTATGCAGAAGCAAGGTGTTCCGGGGCTCTTCGGAATGTACATCGGAGCCGACGAGAAGGACTCAAAGAACAACCTCGTCAACATCGTTCAAGGCGGCCTCACGCTCGGACAGAAGGACTACTACCTCGACAAGGACGCGCGCTCTGAGGAAATACGAACCGCCTTCAAGAAGTACATCGTTGACCTCTCTGTCCACACTGGCTTTGGCGAGAAGGATGCACAGCGTATCAGCGAGGACGTCCTCCGCATCGAGACGCGCATTGCAGAGGCAAGCAAGAGCCGTACAGAGCTTCGCGACCCTGAGGCCAACTACAACAAGCTCACTTACGCAGAGCTGAAGGAGCAGTTCCCCGGCATCGATTGGGACGGCTTCTTCAAGAACTTCGACATGGAGGGCGTAAAGGAAGTCTGCCTCGGTCAGCCCGTTGCTATCCACGAGGTGGAAAAGGTCCTGAAGGAAGAGTCGCCCGAAGCCCTGCAGAACGTCTATCTATTCCACGCAATGGATATGGTTGCCTCCTACATCGACGATGCCAGCCGTGCCCTCAGCTTCAATTTCTACGGCAAGGTGTTGAGCGGCAAGGAAGAAGACCGTCCGCGCTGGAAACGTGCTGTTGCAGCAGTTGAAGATGGCCTTGGCGAAGCCCTCGGACAGCTTTACGTGGCAAAGTATTTCCCGCCCGAAGCAAAGGCTCGCATGGAGAAGCTCATCAAGAATCTGCAGATTGCTTTGGGCGAACGTATCGACGTGCAGGAATGGATGAGCGACGAGACAAAGAAGGTGGCTCGCGAGAAACTCGATGCCTTCTACGTGAAGGTAGGCTATCCCGACAAATGGAAGGACTACAGCGACCTCGAGATTGGCGACAACTACCTCCAGAACATGCTTGCCGTGAACGAATGGGCCATCAAGGACATGATCAAGACCAAGTTCAACAAGCCCGTTGACCGCGACGAATGGTACATGACACCGCAGACTGTCAACGCCTACTATAACCCCACGACCAACGAGATTTGCTTCCCCGCAGGCATCCTGCAACCGCCCTTCTTCGACATGCAGGCCGACGATGCCTTCAACTACGGAGCCATCGGTGTCGTGATTGGACATGAGATGACGCACGGCTTCGACGACCAGGGCAGCAAGTACGACAAGAACGGCAATCTCGTAACCTGGTGGAGCGAAGAGGACACGAAGCAATTCGAGGAGCGCATTCAGGTGATGCGTGAGTTCCACGACAGCATCGAGGTTCTGCCTGGGCTTCATGCCAACGGCTCGCTCACACTCGGTGAGAACATGGCCGACCACGGCGGACTGATGGTTGCTTTCCAAGCCTTCAAGAATGCCACCAAGGATGCACCGCTTGCCGACATCGACGGCTTCACGCCCGAACAGCGTTTCTTCCTCGCCTACGCCAACGTATGGGGTCAGAACATCCGCGACGAGGAGATTCAGAAGCGTGTGAAGAGCGACCCGCACCAGCTGGGAATGTGGCGCGTGAACGGACAGATGCCGCACATCGACGCCTGGTACGAAGCCTTCGGAATCACGGAATCCGACCCAATGTTCGTGCCGAAGGAGAAGCGCGTCACCATCTGGTAGCCTTCATTTTTCAATAAGTCAAATTCTTTCTTCTTGGGATAGGGATGCGCCGCTGCGTGTCCCTATTTCATATATTGTGGTGAGTAAGCAAACTTAACGTGCCAAGTTGAGCAACTTAACGTGCTTAGTTGAGCAACTTAACGTGCTGCGTTGGCCACCGCAGCGTGTCGTGTTTAACTTCTCAGCATGGTGTGTTTTCATTCACAATGCAAAGGTACGACATACTTGTTGCGGTTTACGAATTTTGGGGCAACTTTTTTCAAACTTATTCACGGCATGTCTGTGGTGCTACAGTGCTACAGTTGCTACAGTTCATTTTATGGTTATACACATCTTCAAATTTACTTTATATTATATATATATAATATAAAATTTCATTTTGACTTTTTGTTAGCTATATTTTCAACTGTAGCAACTGTAGCACTGTAGCACAGAACCAAGGCAAAATTCAAGGAAAAGCCCATTTCATCGGCGTTTCACACCCTAAGTTGGAAATGATTCAATGGCGCGTGGAACAATTTTTCTGCGCCTTTGTTTGGCAGTTTCGGAAAAATGTTGTACCTTTGCCGCGCAAAATTAGCTTTGCACCCGCTCGAAAAGAGACGTGTGATGGCGAATTAAGCACAAGAAACTTAATTTATAGTAACACAAAACAACAAAAAATGAAAAGTATTGACGTAAAAGGTACAGCCCGCACCGAAACCGGTAAGAAGGCTTGTCGCGACATCCGCAAGGCTGGCGCAGTCCCCTGCAACCTCTATGGCGAAGCCAAGGAAAATGGCAAGCCCGTTGCAAAGAGTTTCACCGCTACTCAGGAAGAGCTCCGCAAGCTCGTCTATTCTCCCGACATCTACAGCGTGAACCTCAACATCGACGGCAAGGAGTGCAAGGCTATCATGAAGGAACTCCAGTTCCATCCTGTAACAGACCGTCTGCTCCACGTTGACTTCTACGAAATCACAGAGAAGAAGCCCATCGTGATGGAAGTGCCCGTCAAGCTGAACGGACTGGCAGAAGGTGTTCGTGCCGGTGGTAAGCTCTCTGCAAACGTGCGCAAGCTCAAGGTTCGCGCTCCCTACACTGCAATTCCCGAAAACCTCAACATCGACGTCACAAACCTCGCTCTCGGCAAGACCATCAAGGTGGCTGACCTCAGCTTCGACGGTCTCGAAATGGTGACCAGCCCCAGCGTTGTCGTTTGTCAGGTTAAGATGACCAGAAGTGCCATTAGCGCCGCTTCTAAGACCGAGGAAGGCGGAGGAGAAGCTCCTGCAGCTGAGTAAAACTTCCAACCATTTGTAAATGGTAAATGGGCAAATGGTAAATGTGAAATGAAGTACCTCATTGTTGGCTTGGGCAACATCGGCCTCGAGTACGATGGCACCCGCCACAACATAGGATTCAGAGTATTGGACGCCCTTGCTAAGGCGTCCAATACTGCTTTTGAGGACCGTCGTTACGGCTTCATAGCCCACATGCGAGTGAAAAACGCAGAGCTGGTGCTGCTCAAGCCGTCCACCTACATGAATCTCTCGGGCAATGCTGTCCGCTACTGGCTCCTGCAGGAAAAGATACCCGTCGAGAACATGCTCGTAGTGGTTGACGACCTCAGCCTTCCGCTTGGCACAATCCGCATCCGCATGGGCGGCAGCGACGGCGGCCACAACGGCCTCAAACATATCGCCCAGACACTTGGCGGACAAGGCTACAACCGCCTTCGCTTCGGCATAGGCAACGACTTTCCGCAAGGCTATCAGGTCGATTTCGTGCTCAGCAAGTTCTCGCCCGAAGAGGAGCAAATTGTCAACGAAAAGGCACTCGTGGCCTGCGATGCCATCAAAGCCTTCGCCCTCAGCGGCATACAGTTCGCAATGTGTAATTTTAATAATAAATAGGAGACATGGAATTAGTAGAAAGATTTCTCCGTTACGTCAGCTTCGACACACAAAGCAGCGAAGAGAATGAAACGCAATGCCCAAGTACAGAAAAACAACTGGCTTTGGCAAAGTATCTGCGCGACGAACTCACTCAGCTTGGCCTCAAAGAAGTCGAAATGGACGAGCACGGCTACATTTACGCCACTCTGCCCGCCAATACGGAAAAGCAGGTGCCCACAATCGGCTTCATAGCCCACATGGACACAAGTCCTGACTGCAGCGGCGCAGAGATTAAGCCTCGCATCATCGAGAACTACGACGGACAGGATATCGTGCTCTGCAAGGAAGCTGGCATCGTGACGACCGTCAGCCAGTTCCCCGAACTCAAGGAGCATATCGGCGAGGATCTCATCGTTACCGACGGCCACACACTCCTCGGAGCCGACGACAAAGCAGGCATTGCCGAGATTGTGACCGCCATGACCTACCTGATGGCGCATCCTGAAATCAAGCACGGCAAGATTCGTGTCGCCTTCAATCCCGACGAGGAAATTGGCGCAGGAGCTCATCTGTTCAACGTCGAGAAGTTTGGCTGCGAATGGGCCTACACGATGGACGGCAGCGAGGTGGGCGAACTGGAGTACGAGAACTTCAATGCAGCCAGCGCAAAGATACTCATCAAAGGCTGCAACGTTCACCCCGGCTATGCAAAAGGCAAGATGAAGAACGCTTGTATCATAGCTTCAGAGTTCGCAGCCTTAATGCCTGAGAATGAAAGACCTGAGACAACAGAGGGCTACGAAGGCTTCTTCCACCTGACAGGTTTAAGCGGCACTGTAGAAGAGGCACAACTTTCTTACATCATCCGCGACCACAACAGCGGCATCTTCCAGCTCCGCAAACAGGTCGTGCTCGACATCGCGGAGAAACTGAACGCAAAGTACGGAGAGAACACAGTAACGACTGAGGTTAAGGACCAATACTATAACATGTTGAGCCAGCTGCAGGACAAACCGCAGGTGACAGACATTGCCAAGAAAGCCATCGAAGAGGCTTGCGGCTTCTGCAACGTAGTGCCCATTCGTGGCGGTACAGACGGCGCTCAGCTCAGCTTCAAAGGACTCCCCTGCCCCAACATCTTCGCTGGCGGATTGAACTTCCACGGTCGCCACGAGTTCGTGCCAATCCAAAGCATGGAGAAAGCTATGATGACCGTCGTGAACATATGCAAACTAGTTCATAATTCATAATTTAATAAGGCTACGCCCGAAGTTTTGTGAAGAAATAACTATGGACTCATAACTATAGACTATGGACTCAAGTTCTGAAGCTCGGATAGACAAATGGCTTTGGGCAGCTCGCATCTTCAAGACGCGCACCATAGCCGCTGCCGCTTGCAAGAAAGGGCAAGTGAGCTTGGGCAGCACGCAGCTTAAGGCCAGCCGAATGATTAAGGCTGGCGATGTGGTGAGCGTACGCAAACCGCCCATCACATACAGCTTCCGAGTACTTCAGCCCATCGAACGGCGCGTCGGAGCCAAACTCATTCCAGAGGTGCTGGAGAACGTCACAACGCCCGACCAGTACGAACTCCTCGAGATGAGCAAGATAAGCGGCTTCGTGGGCAGAGCAAAAGGCACAGGTCGCCCCACAAAGAAAGACCGCCGCAGCCTGGAAGACTTCCAGAACGATGTGCCTGAGTTCTATGGCGACTTCGAGTTCGACCTGGATGACAGCGAGGATTAGTAGTAAATAGTCAAATCGTATATTTTCATGATTGACCGCATTACCGTTGACAAGATACTTGATGCTGCAAACATCGTGGACGTTGTCTCTGACTTCGTTACGTTGAAGCGTGCAGGCTCCAACCTGAAGGGACTCTGTCCTTTCCACGACGACCGCACGCCTTCGTTTATGGTATCGCCTGCTCGCAACTACTGCAAGTGCTTTGCTTGCGGCGAAGGCGGCAGTCCCGTCGGGTTTATCATGAAGCACGAACAGCTCTCCTACCCCGATGCCCTGCGATATTTGGCAAAGAAGTACGGCATCAAGATTGAGGAGAAAGAGCTGACGCAAGAAGAAATCCAGTCGAGAGGCGACCGCGAGAGCATGTTCATCCTCAACGAATGGGCGCGAGACTGGTTCAAGAAACAACTTTGGGAAACGCCCGACGGCAAGGCTATCGGCCTGGCTTACTTCCGTAATCGAGGTTTCAGGGACGACATACTAGAGAAGTTCCAAGTGGGTTATTGTCCGAACAGCAAGAAGGTTTCACTCTCTGCGGACGCCCTGAAGGAAGGTTATCAGGAGCGTTATCTCGTGAACAACCAGAACGAGATGGAGCCGCGGCTGAGCATTGGAACTGGCCTGAGCTTGAAGCGCGAAGATGGAAGTCTGCGTGACCGATTCTTCGGACGTGTGATGTGGCCCATCTTTACGGCAAGCGGACGTGTGGCAGGCTTTGGTGGTCGAGTGCTCGATGCTGCGACGAAGGGCGTTGCAATCAAGTATCAGAACTCGCCAGAGAGTATCGTATATAGCAAAAGGAAGGAGCTTTTCGGCCTCTTTCAGGCGCGGCAAGCCATCCGAAAGGCAGATCTCTGCTACCTTGTGGAGGGCTACACTGACGTAATGGCGATGCATCAGCAAGGAATCGAGAACGTCGTTTCGTCGTCTGGCACAGCCCTAACAGCCGAACAGATTCACCTCATTCACCGTATCACGAGCAACATCACGGTCATCTTCGACGGCGATGATGCTGGCATACATGCAAGCGAACGCGGAATTGATATGCTTCTTGCAGAAGGCATGAATGTCAAGCTGCTTCTGCTGCCTGATGGTGACGACCCCGACAGCTTTGCCCAGAAGCACTCTGCAACAGAATATCAGCAGTATTTGCAAGACAATCAGGTTGACTTTATCACCTATAAGGCAACACACGCAATCGGAGCCAAGAAGGGCGAACCTGATGCAGAGGAGCGTCTCATACACAATGTTGCGGAGAGTATCGCCGTCATTCCCGACGAGATAAAGCGAACGGTTTATATCCGCCACGCTGCTCAACAGCTTCAAATGCCTGAGCGACTCATCGAAAGAGCTGTCAATGCGCAAAGAGACAAGTTGTATTCTGATAGACAAAAGGAATTGGAAAGGGTGCAGAGACAAGCACAGCAGCAGCATCATCCCACCTCCACAGAACAGGAGAGACAGCCTCAAGAAACGAAAGTCTCGCCTCAGCGCAGTTTTGTGGCAACTTCCGAAACTCCTATCGTTCAGATGATTATCCGTTACGGCGAGAAGATAATGTGCACCGTCGAGGACAATGACGGACAAGAGGTGCCTTTGAGCGTGGCTGAGTACATATCGCTAAGCCTCAAGGACGACGACATTGAGCTTCAGACGCCAGTTTACAAGCAGATGCTCGAAGAGGCTGTTGAGCACATCAAGACGCCCAACTTCTGCGCTGAGCAATACTTCAACAATCATCCTGACGAGCAGATTCGCGAAGTTGCCCTAAAGCTTGGAACAGACCCAGTTGAGCTCAGCAAGCTGCATGGCGAAGAGGAAGACGAAGAGCGTCTTGATGAAGTTGTTCCAAACCTGATTGCCAGCCACAAGCTCGGCATTGTACAGAAAGAACTTCAGAGCATTATCGAACAGATGAAGCAGCCTGAAATAAAGCAGGACAAAGAGCAGTATCGCGAGCTTCTGAAGGCATTCAGCGAAAAGACAAAACTCTCCAACGAACTCGCCAAAATGTGTGGCGACCGCGTGGTCCTCAAGTAAATCCAAAACACACCACGTTATCTTACCAAACTTAACACGTTATCTTTGCAAACACACCACGTTAAGTTTGCCAACTCACCACGTTAAGTTTGCCAACTCGCCACGTTAAATTGAGCGACCAGCTACAGGTTCGTTTTCTTGATGTCGAAGAGATAAGAGACTTTTGCTGTGATGGTGCCGTTTGCACTACGAGCGAAGGGGTCTTTCTTCGAATTCCCGAACATGTCGCTCAAACCGTAGAAGTAGCGGCCCTCAACAATGAAGTGGTGTCCTTTCTTCGTGCTGATGTCCATTCCGAGACCGCCTGTAATGCCGTACTCGAACTTCTTTTCTACCTTCAGTTCGTGCTGATTGGGCAGTCCGTTAAGCTGATATGGGATAAAGCCCGCACCGTTGCCGGTCGTCTTCACAGTCTCGCCTATGCAGAAGCTCAGCTGCGGTCCTACAACGAGGAAGCCTTTCACTCCGCCTCTCTCCTTTCCGTAGCCGAGGTTGGCAAGCAAAGGCATCTGGACATAATGTACGGTTCGCTGATATGTGCCATCCTGTGTCTCGCCAGACCCAGAGGCTTGGGGCGTTTCCTTCCAGCCAGCTTGCGAATAGTTAAGTTCTCCCTGAAAAGCACAAAGCAAGCTGAAATACTTCTCGCAAGTGTATCGAGCCGTAATGCCAATGGTTGCTCCAGGTTTCATGCTTTGCTTGACAGAAGGCTTGAACGAGACGCTATTCAAAGCAACACCGCCGCTACCGCCGATAGCAAGGTCTGTGCGAGGCTCGCCAACCTGAGCAAAAACGGGCGACAATATGAGAAGAAGGAAATAAGAAAAAAGGAAGAGGCGTTTCATCTTATTAGCTCAACTTTATTGTCGGTTGTGTAGTGGATGAACTGCACAAAGCTGTTGAAAAAGCTTATGCCGGAGGTATTGCGCTCGAAGCGAAGCCAACTCTGGTAAGGCTGCTGCTGGATGCCGCTCTGCATCTGTTCGAAAGTGTCGCCAAGACTGGCAAGACCCGACATGAAGTAGCATCCGAGGTCGAAGCCAAGAGCAGCAAAACGAGGGTTGTTCAAGATGACAGACGTGTGGAAGTTCGACATATAGTTGCTCTCGAACTCCTTAGTCCTGTCGTCCCACATATTATAATAATAAGGACTTACAATGAAGGTGTCGAAGGCAAAGAGGTCTTCGAGAGCTACAGACGCATCATCTTGCCAGCCGTCAAAGCCCAACAGAGAGATGCGGTACTGCGAATGCTTCGCTTTGAATGCTTTGAGATGCACAAGAAGGCTGTTCAAAGTAGCCACATTACTGTTGTCGAGCACAATCACATTCTGGCGGAACTGATTGAACGCAGACTCGTAAGCAAAGTCGTCACCCTCAAGCTCAAGCGTTCTTGTTGTCACCGTCTTCTGCGTCAACGCACGTGAAACGGCTTCCGAAAGGTTCGTCCCTTTATTGTCAGCATTGCCGCTGTGGACAATCACATAGCTCATGTCTGGATAGAAGCTCATCAACTTCTTCAATGCAGAATCGTAGAGATACGTGCTTGGAGCAGTCGCATTATAGACGAGCGGATAGTCCTGCAAATTCTGACCGCTATAGAAAGGCAGAACCAGGCGGATGCCTTGTTCCTTGCACACTTCAGCAACAGGAGGAATCTGTGTTGCAGAAGCAGGACCGAAAAGGACATCCAGTTCTTTCAAATTGGGAAGCAATGCTTCTATCTGAGCAGTTGTCGTTCCGCAATCCCATGCATGAATGTCAAGATTGACGCCACTCTTGCGAACACTGTCTGCCGCCATCAGCAAGCCACGATAGAACTCCACCATTCTCTTATCGGCAAGTGGAAGCAAGACGCCAACCTTCAGGTTCGAAATGGCAGTACGGATAACAGCTACAGGCTTTTCGGGTTCCTCAACAACAGCCGCTGCAACAGGCTCTGGCTTCTTGGGAATAATCAGCAATGTGCCCTTCTTGAGCTTCGAAGTCTTCACGTCTGGATTAGCAGCTTGCAGCTCAGCAATAGAAATGCCCTCGCTAGCTGCAATGCTTTCCCACGTCTCGCCTTTAACGACGGAACGCATGTTGTCGAGCGTCGAAAGAATGTTTTGTCCGCACAAAAGCAACGGGCAAAGACAATAAATGAGTATTAAAATTCGTTTCATTTATGCAAAAGTACAAAAAAGTTCATAATTCATAGTTCATAGTTCACAGTTTTTTTTTACATTTGCACAAATAATGTACAATATGAAGCGTATTTTATTCCTTCTTCTAGCTCTTTTGCCTCTTTGGGCTTGGGCACAGATACCAACAGTTGACCCTGTCGGCACTTACTATACGACGAACGATAAAGGCGAAGAGGAGACGGGCAATGTGAACGGACAAACGCTCAGTTCTCTCTTCCGTGTTGTGTTTACTGCAAATCCCACCATTCCTGACGGCTTCAAGAGTCAGGTCTGGTACGAGTGGACAATGTGGAAGACAGACAATCCAGCGACTATTCTTGTGCGAAGGAACGATGAAAACTTTGAATACGAGTTTAGCGAAAGCGGCAGCTACACTGTTCAACTTAAAGCCATCTTCTATGGAGAGGAAGGCACAGAGGATTACGAGTTCCCTCAGGAAGGAGAAGATGCGAAGTACATCATCTTTACGATGAGCGAGAGCAAACTGGAGTTCCCTAACGGCTTCTCGCCGAATGGAGACGAATGGAACGAGACGCTCCACCCCAAAGATGGTTTCAAAGGAATCGTGAAATTTCATGCAGCCATCTTCAACCGTTGGGGCAAAAAACTTTATTCGTGGGACGATGTTCATGGCTCCTGGGATGGAAAGGTGAACGGCAAAACCGTGCCGGATGGCGTTTATTTCCTCAATGTCTCAGCTAAAGGCAGCGACGGTATCGACTACAACATCAAGAAAGCCATAAACGTCATTTCTGGATACAATAATGGCGAGGAAGAAGGCGGAACTTACGAGGAGTGATAATAAGATATGCGTGGAAGGTGCTCGCGTCCACAACCTAAAGAATGTGGATGTAGAGATTCCGCGCAACAGCCTTACCGTTATTACCGGCCTCAGCGGCAGCGGTAAGTCCTCTCTTGCCTTCGATACTATTTATGCAGAAGGTCAGCGTCGATATATCGAGACCTTCAGCGCGTATGCCCGCAACTTTATGGGCAACATGGAGAGACCTGATGTCGATAAGATAACAGGCCTCAGTCCTGTCATCAGCATCGAGCAGAAGACCACCAACAAGAACCCTCGAAGCACGGTTGGCACAACAACAGAAATCTACGACTTCCTTCGTCTGCTATACGCAAGGACAGCCGAAGCCTTTTCTTACGTTAGCGGCGAGAAGATGGTGCGCTATACAGAGGAGCAGATTATCGATTTGCTTCTGCACGAATATCTTGGCAAACGCATCATCTTGCTTGCTCCACTCATCAAGAACCGCAAGGGACATTACAAGGAACTCTTCGAGACGATTCGTCGCAAGGGATATATCTACGTACGTGTTGATGGCGAGATGAAGGAGATTGTGCCTGACATGAAGCTCGACCGATACAGGAATCACAGCATAGAGGTCGTGATTGACCGTCTGCAAGTGCAGGACAAAGACGACAAGAGGCTGGTTCAAAGCGTTGCAGTTGCCATGAAGCAAGGCGAAGGAGAAATGCTTGTCTGCGAAATCGACACGAACGAAGTGCGGCATTACAGCAAGCTCCTGATGTGCCCAACCAGCGGTATCTCCTATCGCGACCCTGCTCCCCACGACTTTTCATTCAATAGTCCTCAAGGTGCTTGCCCACGTTGCAAAGGCTTGGGCTTCGTTCATATCATCGACAGGAACAAGGTTATCCCCGACCCTAGCCTTTCGCTTCGCGATGGAGGCTTCGCTCCGCTTGGCAAAGCAAAGCAAGCCATGATATTCTGGCAAGTGGAAGCTGTGCTCGAGAAGTACGATTGTACGGCAGACACACCGCTTGGCGAGGTTCCGGAAGAAGCGATTGATGAGATATTGGAAGGCAGCCCGGAACGCATTCGAATACCTGCCAGCAAGGCTAAGACCACAAATGATGTCTATACGGAGTTCGACGGATTGGTCAAGTACATTGAGCAGATGAAGGATGCAGAAGTTGGAGCTGCAGCTCAGAGATGGGCTGAACAGTTCAGCGGAACCTGCGAATGTCCAGAATGCAAAGGGCAGCGCTTGAAGAAAGAGAGTCTTCACTTCCTGCTCGACGGCAAGAACATCGCAGAAGTCTCTGCTCTGGAACTGAGTCAACTCTACGAATGGCTGGAAGGTCTGGACAGCAGAATGAGCGAACGCCAAAGGGCTATTGCGGAGGAAATCACAAAGGAAATCAAGACGAGACTGAGGTTCTTGCTTGATGTCGGCCTCGATTACCTGTCGCTTTCGCGTCCCTCGATGAGTCTTTCCGGTGGCGAAAGTCAGCGCATCCGCCTTGCAACACAGATTGGCAGCCAGCTTGTAGGCGTACTTTACATACTCGACGAGCCCAGCATCGGCCTGCATCAACGCGACAATATCAAGCTCATCCATTCGCTTCAGGCACTTCGAGATGCTGGAAACACCGTGCTTGTGGTGGAACACGACCGCGAGATGATGGAGAATGCCGACTACATCGTCGATATAGGTCCACTTGCAGGTCGTCGAGGAGGCGAAGTCGTCTTTCAAGGAACATACAAGGAAATGCTGAAGACAGACACGCTGACGAGCAAGTATCTTAAAGGGGAAATGAGCATAGACCCACCCTCGGAATACCGAAAAGGAAGCGGTCTTGAGCTTCGACTGAATGGCTGCACAGGCCACAACCTCAAGAATATCGACGTCTCCATCCCTTTAGGCAAGCTTATTTGCATCACTGGCGTGAGCGGAAGCGGCAAGAGTTCGCTCATTAGCGAAACGCTCTACCCCATCCTGAGCAAGCATTTCTACCGTTCCCTCACTGAGCCTCTGCCCTATCGCACCATTGAGGGACTGGAGAATATCGACAAGATAATCGACGTCGACCAGAGTCCTCTTGGCCGCACACCTCGCTCTAATCCAGCCACTTACACAGATGTCTTTACCGACATACGCAAGCTCTTCGTCGAACTTCCTGAGGCTCGAATCAGAGGTTACAAGCCTGGACGCTTCTCCTTCAACGTGAAAGGCGGCCGTTGCGAAACTTGTGGAGGCAACGGATACCGCACCATCGAGATGAACTTCCTGCCCAACGTCTTCGTTCCCTGCGAGGAATGTCGAGGCAAGCGATACAACAGAGAGACACTCGAGGTCAGGTTCAGAGGTAAAAGCATAGCGGATGTGCTCGACATGACCATCAATCAAGCGGTCGAGTTCTTTCAGAATCAGCCCACAATCCTCAGCAAGATCAAAGTCTTGCAGGAAGTCGGATTGGGTTACATAAAGCTTGGCCAGCCCAGCAACACCCTTTCCGGAGGTGAGAGCCAACGCGTCAAGCTGGCTGCAGAACTTGCCCGAAAGGACACAGGCCGCACGCTCTACATCCTCGACGAACCAACGACAGGACTGCATTTCGAAGACATTCGCGTTCTGCTTAGCGTGCTTGGAAAACTTGTGGACAAGGGCAACACGATTATCGTGATTGAGCACAATCCCGACATCATCCGCTCTGCTGACTGGATTATCGAGATGGGACCAGGTGGAGGACGCAATGGCGGCGAGATTCTCTACTGCGGAGAACCAAAACTCGACGTGTTAAGTTGAGGAACTCGACGTGTTAAGTTGAGGAACTCGACGTGTTAAGTTGAGGAACTCGACGTGTCGTGTTTGGTTTTTCTCTGTGCTGAGTTGGACCTCTCTACCCGCTGTTGGATGTTTTAGGAAACTTTTTCCCGTGTTTTGTTGCCAGATAAGATAATAAATTGTAAATTTGTCCTCGTGACACGCAAAGAGCTATACGAGATTATCGAAATTGATGAGGGCACGAATTTCCTGAGCCATCTCTATGATGTCTGCATGTTCATCATCATCATCCTGAGCGTCGTTCCGCTCATGTTCTGGGAGCATCACAGATATTTCTTCTATATAGAGGTGTTTACGACGACCGTCTTCATCATCGATTACATACTTCGTTGGATTACTGCCGACTTTCGCCTCGGGCAGGGCAAACACTCGTTCGTAAACTATCCCTACAGTTTCTGGGCAATCATCGACCTGCTCTCCATCCTGCCAAGTTTCCATATCTTGGGCAGCAACTTCAAGATACTGCGTACACTTCGCATGTTGAAGACACTCCGACTACTGAAAGCCTTGCGCTACTCGGAGCAGGTGTTCATCTTCATGGACGTGCTGAAAAAAGAACGGAAAGTCTTGGCGTCGGTGCTTATGTTTGCGGTAACGTACATCTTCATCACAGCCCTGGTGATGTTCAACTTCGAACCTCACGTCAATCCGATTACGGGCGAAACCACCTTCCGCTCGTTCCTCGACGCACTTTACTGGTCCACAGTTACTTTGACGACTGTGGGCTACGGCGACCTCTGCCCGGTAACGGACTTGGGACGCATCATCAGTATGCTTTCCGCACTCTTCGGAATAGCCGTGATAGCACTTCCTTCTGGCATTATCACCGCAAGCTATCTCGACGAACTGCACAAGATAGAAAGGCAAAAAGAACGTGAGAAAAAGTTGAAAGAACAGAATAACCAATAAACCAAACAAACACCCCCTATGTCCTTGATGATTGTCTTTAAGCTTTTAGGCTCGTTGGCATTGCTGATGTTCGGCATGAAGTCGATGAGCGAAGCACTCCAGAAGATGGCAGGCCCACAGTTGCGCCACGTACTTGGTGCAATGACCACGAACCGCTTCACAGGCGCCCTGACCGGTATGTTCGTGACGGCTGCCGTGCAAAGCTCTACGGCCACAACCTTGATGACCGTCTCGTTCGTGAACGCAGGACTGCTCACGCTCGCGCAAGCCATCTCTGTCATCATGGGAGCCAACATAGGAACCACCCTGACGGCATGGATCATGTCGCTCGGAATGGGCTTCAACATCTCCGACTTCGTCTATCCTGCCTTCTTCCTCGGCATCATACTGATATACATGAAGAAGCGTCGCATCGTGGGCGACTTCCTTTTTGGCGTCGCGTTCCTCTTTCTGGGTTTGGCCACGCTGAAGGAGACAGGCTTCTCGCTCGTCGATAGTCCGGAATCGAAGGAAGCCATCACCGCCTTCTTCTCAGAGTTCAGCAACGGAGGCTTCCTCGTTTCGCTCCTCTTCCTGCTCATCGGCACGGTGCTGACCCTATGCGTCCAAAGCTCGGCAGCCATCATGGCCATCACGATGATGCTCTGCTCGACGGGCGTCCTGCACATCGAACAAGGCGTTATGCTCGTCTTGGGCGAGAACGTCGGCACCACCATCACGTCGAACATCGTTGCACTCAGCGCCAACACACAAGCACGCCGCGCTGCCTTCGCTCACCTCAGCTTCAATGCCGTAGGCGTCTTCTGGGTGCTGCTCCTGATGAGACCTTTCTTCGCGATGGTCTGCCATTTCTCAGGCTTCGACCCCGCCATGAGCCCCGACGACAGCAGTTTCGCTATCAAGGCAAGCGTTGCGCTCGCAACCTTCCACTCCGCCTTCAACATCAGCAACACGCTCTTGCTCATCTGGTTCATCCCGCAAATTGAGAAGTTCGTATGCTGGGTTATCAAGCCTAAAAGCTCTAAAGATGAAGAGGATTTCCGTCTGCACTTCATCACTGCAGGCATTATGAAGACGCCCGAACTGTCTGTCCTTGAAGCGCATAAGGAAATATCTTCTTTCAGCATTCGCATCCAACGCATGTTCGGAATGGTTCATGAACTGCTCACAGAAAAGGACCAGAACAAGTTCACAAAACTCTTCAACCGCATCGAGAAGTACGAGAACATCGCAGACAACATGGAGATAAGCATCGCGGAATACCTCGATCAGGTGAGCGACGCGCATCTCAGCGACGAGACAAAGGCTAAGATTCGTGCCATGCTTCGCGAAATATCTGAGGTTGAAAGCATTGGCGACTCGTGCTACCACATGGCACAGACCATCAACCAAAAGGTGCAAGGCAAGAAGGAGCACTTTACCGAAGAGCAGTATGAGCACCTGCATGCCATGATGAACCTCATCGACCAGGCCCTGACGCAGATGAACCAACTGATGAGCGGCAGGAAAGACTACTTCGACGTCTACAAGTGCTACAACACGGAGAAGGAAATCAACAACTATCGCGACCAGCTAAAGTCGCAAAACATCTTCGACGTCAACAATCACAAGTACACTTACGGCATCGGCACCATTTATATGGAGCTCATCAACTCGTGCGAAAGGCTGGCAGACTATGTCGTAAATGTCGTTGAGGCCCGCACTGGAACAAAGATGCATTAGTTATAGCGGTTCTTTCAGCGTTAGCTCTTGAAGTTCTTCAACTGTTCCGTTGAAGATATTGCAATCCACAAAGCCCTTAATGCCCGAGACTTTGCCGCAATCAGTGTGTTGCCAGAAAGTCCACTTGCCTTTATAAGCAAGCTTCTCAACATAATAATGCGCTATCCAATAAGGATAAGCGTCGAACTCTGGCGTGTTGAGATAGTCTATTTTGAACTTGTAACCCGTATAAAGAATGGGCTTCACGCCATATTCTTTCTCAACGATATCGAGCCAAGTTTTAACGTCTCTACGAAGCTGTTCGGGCGTCAAATCACCCTTCTTCTCGATGTCAAGAACGGGGGGTAAGTCGCCTGGTTCAAGTTGAGCAATTGATAAGTAGAACTCCGCTTGCTTACGAGGACTAACACCCGGCACGAAGAAATGGTAAGCGCCTCGTATCAAGTCGTTTCGTTTAGCGTTGGCGAAGTTGCGATTAAAGTTGTCGTCGAAGAGTTTCTCGCCTTCTGTTGCCTTAATAAACACAAAGCTTACAGGCGCATCTCCCATCGAAGCATTACGAAGTTTCTCCCAGTTGACACGTTCCTGATAATGGCTAATGTCAACACCTCGCACTTCATAACCTTCGGGAAAAGTAGATTCGCCATAAATTGCACGCCAACGAAAGCTGAAAGGACTGACGAAGAAGTGATAGAAAAGCCCTACATAAGCGGCAGTAATCAATAGTCCGCCAAGCCAAATCGTCCAGGAAGGGAAGCCTCGGAAGAGGCGCAAGAAGCCGAACCCACGGGAAGTTTGTTTCCTCTTCCCGCGGGTTTGCTTTCTCTTTCCGCTCGTCTTCCTTCTTTGAGGATGATGCGAAGCGATTTGTTTCCTTTCCTGTTGTGCGGACATTTATGCTTGTTCAAGAGCAAGCGTCTTGGTGCATTGGTCGCACACCTCGCTTGGACCCCAGTACTGGATGGGACCCGGGTAAACGTAGCAAGTGTTCTTTGCCCACTCTTCACGCTTGCTTGCGAAGAACTTGAAGGGTGCTCCGTCGAGTTCTACGAGGGCTTTGCGGATAACAGGCTTCATTGCACCGTTTCTGCGCTCCATGTTCATCATCATCGTGATAGGCACACCACCTGCAATCCACTCAGCTGCTGGAGCGGTTGTATTCTTGATGACGCTCATGTAACCGGTCTTACCGTTAGCGATGAGGCGGCTGGCGTTGTAGCCGAGACTGTAGCAGTAGTCGGCATCATAGTTGCTGGGAGCTGCGCAACGGCCTTCGTAACCGAAGAAGTGGTGCTGAGCGGAGAACTTGCCATTGTACTTGCCTTCCTTCTTCCATGCGTCGAGCTTCATGGCAACCATTGCCGAGAGGAGCTTCTCTGTCTCGATAAGGCTGACCTGAACATTGCCGTGGGGGTCGCGGTCGAGGCAGAGCTGACGCTCAACATCCTTGGGAAGAGACTCAAGGACGGCAAGGTTCTCGGGTGCGATATGACTCTTCACGAAAGCAACCTGCGCGTCTTTGCTCTCGAACTCGCGGCTCTCGCCAGTTGCGGGATCTGTCAGAACCTCGTTGAGCTCTGCAATAAGTTTCTTGATGGCGGGAATGAACTCGATAAGACCTTCTGGGATGAGGACGGTACCAAAGTTATTACCTTCGGCAGCACGGTCAGCCACAATCTTTGCGATATAAGTGACAACGTCGTCCAAACTCATGGCTTTCTGCTCAACTTCCTCGCTGATGAGGCAAGCGTTGGGCTGAGTCTGGAGAGCACACTCAAGGGCTATGTGGCTTGCGCTGCGGCCCATGAGCTTGATGAAGTGCCAATACTTGCGAGCACTATTGCAGTCGCGCTGGATGTTACCAATCAGCTCGCTGTAGGTCTTACAAGCAGTATCGAAGCCGAAGCTCGTTTCAATCTGGTCGTTCTTCAAGTCGCCGTCAATCGTCTTGGGGCAGCCAATCACCTGAACACCATAGTTCTTGGCGGCATAGTACTCAGCCAGAACGCAGGCGTTAGTGTTGCTATCGTCACCACCAATAATGACGAGCGCCTTGATGCCGAGTTTGCGGAGAATCTCGATACCACTCTCGAACTGGCTTTCCTTCTCGAGTTTCGTACGGCCAGAGCCGATGATGTCGAAGCCGCCAGTGTTGCGATATTCGTCGATAAACTCGTCGGTGAACTCGACATACTTGTGGTCAACGAGTCCGCCAGGCCCCATCAGGAAGCCATACAGCTTGCTCTGCTTGTTGAGAGACTTCACGCCGTCGTAAAGGCCACTGATGACATTGTGTCCGCCAGGAGCTTGACCTCCACTAAGAATGATACCTACGTTAATCGGTTCGAAAGGTTTCTGTTCGCCAGCCTCAAAGGTGATGACGGGCATTCCATACGTATTGGGGAACATTGCCTTGATTTCTTCTTGATTGCCAACGCTTTGAGTTGCAGCACCTTCAACTGCTACAACAGGTCCCTGCAAAGCCTTGGGGAGCTTGGGCTGATAGGCGGCACGAGCCACCTGAAGTGCACTTTTCTTCATGATTCTTGTGTTTATGAGTTTATAAGTTGTGTTTTCGCGTGCAAAGTTACGACAATAAATCCAAACTACAAAATATATAGTTAGCAAAGTTAACGTGGGTAGTTTGCAAAGATAACACGTCGAGTTTGTAAAGTTAACACGTCGAGTTTGCAGACTTAACACGTCGAGTTTGCAGACTTAACACGTCGAGTTGCTAATTAGCTTAACCTATTTGCTCGACACTCAAAGATGGAAATTGCAAAATAACATAAAAGTTTTGCCGATTTCGTTTGGCAAATCAGAAAAATTATGTATCTTTGAAGTCTGAATACACATTATATATTTATAATAAGATGAAACGTAAAGACCTGAAAAAACACATCAACTACCTCTGCGGCGAACTATTGGCTGAGTGCATGGCCGCTTCGTCTTTTAGCAAAAAGGACAACAAGCAGGACATCGAGAACGTGATGCTGGGCATTGCCAAAATGCAGAACGACTGGATTTGCCGCCTCTCGCATGTCGAACCAGGCAGCACCAAGCTCTTCTTCAAAAAGCTAAAAGAGGACATGCAGAAGCGAACAGATGAGATTGTGGACCAGATACAGAACCTGTAATGCTTAATAGTTTTTGTCACAAGCTTCTCTTCGATTGGTTCCACTTCACGGAGACCATTACAGAACCTATGCCCGAGAAATGCATCATTGCACTCGCTCCGCACACAAGCAACTGGGACTTCATCATCGGCAACCTCTATAGCCGAGCCAAAGGCTTCCATTGCGACTTCCTGATGAAAAAGGAGTGGTTCTTCTGGCCAATGGGCATCCTGATGCGAAGACTTGGCGGCATTCCCGTCTATCGAAGCAAGCAAATGCACTCGACAGACATCATAGCCGAACAGGCAAAACAGGCAAAGAAGTTCCGCCTCTGCATTACACCAGAAGGAACGCGCAAGGCTCAGCCCGAATGGAAGAAGGGCTTCTACTACATCGCCCTTAAAGCCGAAATACCCATCCTGCTCTACGGTCTCGACTTCGCAGACAGAAAGATTGTCTGCACCAAGACGATTGTCCCCAATGGCGACATCGAAGCGCAAATGCAAGAGATTAAAGAATACTACGCAGGTTTCAAAGGACTGCACCCAACGCAATTTACAATTTGACAATTTACAATTTACGATTATATGAAACGCATATTATTTCTCCTCTTTTACCTTTTCACCTTTTTCCCTTTTAGCATTTTATTGGCCCAAGACAACGGCATTCAAAATCTTCGCGAATACTTCGAACAATATACAAACCCCAATTTCCCCAACCTGAAGAAAATCACGGTTGAGGACATACAAACTGATGCGGCAGCAAAGAAGATGACCATCGTGCTGAGCGACAACTTCATAGCCCAACCCGTGACACCGCTCGTCGTGGGCGACCTATACAATGAAGTGAAGCGACTCTTGCCAATGCCCTTCAATACCTACAACATTTCTATTGTCAGTGCAGGAAGCCCCATCGAACAACTCATCCCGACAAGCATGCTGGACAGAGCTGACACATCGCGTGTCTATAAACGTGAACTCTTCAAAGGCAACCCTTGGGTAACACCGATGAGCCATCCTTACTCTATCAAGAAAGGCTTACAAGGGCGACATCTCGGCATTTGTCACAGCCACGGCAAATACTTCAGCTTCGACAAGAAAGAGTGGATCTGGCAACGCCCAAGGCTGTTCTGCACGACGGAAGATATGTTCACGCAAACCTTCGTGGTGCCCTATCTCATTCCAATGCTACAAAATGCAGGAGCAGTCGTATTCAGTCCAAGAGAACGAGATTGGCAGAAGCAGGAAATAATTGTCGATAACGACTTCATTTGGGACGGCAGTCGCTACGAGGAACGTGTCAGCAAATATCATTGGCAATACGGTGGCATAGGCTTCGGCCATAATCAGGAAGGTTACGAAAACGGCGAGAATCCTTTCCGCAGAGGTACTTTCCAAATTGCGGAGGCAACGAAAGACAAACGCACGACAAGCGATGCTGTATGGATACCCGAAATTCCCGTTGAGGATGATTACGCTGTCTATGTCTCTTATCAAACCATGCCGAACAGCATTCCAGATGCTATCTATACAGTCAAGCACGGCGGTACAGAGACAGAGTTTCGCGTCAATCAGCAAATGGGTGGCGGCACCTGGGTTTATCTCGGAACGTTCCATTTTACAAAAGGCAAAGAGGACGACAACAACATCAAGCTCACCAACTTCAGCAACTACAAAGGTGTTGTAACTGCCGATGCAGTTCGTCTTGGTGGTGGTATGGGCAACATCGTTCGTGGCGACTCGACGATGGACATTCCCATTGGCAGCGACTTACCCCGTTGTCTTGAAGCTGCCAGATACTCAGCTCAATGGTACGGAATGCCGGACAGCGTCTATTCCAAGAGAGGTGACAACGATAGCAGGGACGACGTCAACACCCGTCCGTACGCTGTAAACTATGTGGCAAGAGGCAGCGGATACTTAAACGACAGAGAAGGCTCTGGGCTTCCGCCAGTTCTTGACGGGGAAGCAGTTCGTGGTCTTGGCGTTCCCATCGAACTTTACATGGCTGTTCATAGCGATGCAGGCTGGAGAGCAGACAACACGCTTGTCGGTTCACTCGGCATCTACACGACAGGCTTCTACAATGGCATCACAGCGACAGGGCTTTCAAGGCTGGTCAGTCGCGACCTTTGCGACCTTGTGATGACACAAATCAACAATGACTTGATGCGCGAACTGGGCTTCTGGAACCGTCGAGACCTGTACGACAGGAACTATGGCGAAAGTCGTGATGCACAGATGCCTGCTGTTCTGCTCGAGATGCTGAGCCACCAGAACTGGGCAGACATGCGGTTCGGACACGACCCATACTTCAAGTTCCTAATGTCACGCGCTATATATAAAGGCATACTTCGCTTCGTCTCGACCAGTCATGGTGGCAAAGACGTTGTTGTTCAGCCGCTTCCTGTTGCTGGACTGAGTGCAGAAGCGAACAAGGAGAAGAGTGAGATAACCGTTCGCTGGACACCAAGAGAAGACCCTTCCGAGCCCACATCAAAGCCTGATGGGTATATTGTCTATATGAAGAAAGCAGGCGAGGACTTCGACAATGGACATTATGTAAATGGACACGATTGTGTTTATCAGATGCAAGCCGAGCCCGGAATGCTTTACAGCTTCCGTGTTGATGCCTATAACGAAGGCGGAACAAGCTTGACGAGCGACATTGTAAGCGCTGCAATTGCATTGACAGACAATGCACCTTCCGTCCTGCTTGTTGATGGTTTCCAAAGACTTGCAAGCCCTCTTCCTTTTGATAACGAGACAACTGGCGGTTTCGACTTTGACACAGATCCTGGCGTGATTGATGTGAAGACGGTCGGTTATTGTGGACGTCAGATTAGCTTCAACAAGAGTAATTACGGCAAGGAAGTTGACGATGGGTTTGGAGTGAGCAGCGATGAGTTCGAGGGAATGTTCCTCGCAGGCAATACGCATGACTATAGTGTCCGCTATGCTGCAGACATTCTCAAGACGCATCCCGATTGCAACATCAGCAGCTGCAACACCATTCAACTGCCTCGCGTTGACCTTCGCAGCTATCGTATCGCCAATTTCATCCTTGGTGCACAAAAGGACGACGGCTATTCCCTGACACGTCGTAAGGCTTTTACCGACGAGATGCTGACAGCCATCTCTCAGTTGACGCTTCAAAACTCGTCGATTCTTGTGAGCGGTGCATTCATCGGAAGCGACATGCACAATGCGCAACAGGATGCTTTCATCGCCGACAAGCTGAAGTATCGCTACGTTTCAATTGCTCCGACAGACAGCATCTGCTCTGTTCAAGGCCTGAACAACACAGCAACCATCTATAGCAATCCCAATGAACAGAACTATTGGGTAAAGAGTACGGACGTCATTGAAGGCGTCGGTGGCGCTTTCAGCACGATGGTTTACACGAAAGGCAACCATTCGGCCGCCGTTGCTTATCCAGGTCCCAACTATCGCGTCTTAGCATTCGGTTTCCCGCTCGATTGCATCAAAGACGATGAAGCACGACAGAACATTCTCGGCATCTCGATAGATTATCTGTTAGGGAAATAAATTGTCACAATGTTTAAACGCTAAATAATCATAAGATGTACACGATACTTTGCAACATGAAGGGCTCTCGTAAGCTCTCTGTCGATGAAACTCACCTCAAAACTATCGACCGCTATTCTCTCTTCAGCGACTTGCTCGACAGCAACGGCATTGTCGAAGAGGGTGTTCTCGAGAAGCTGCGACTGAATGTGCGAAGCTTGCTTGGAGGCGAACCAGACCCAGAGTTGCTCGACCTTTGTGAACGCATTCTCTTCCACAACGACATGAAAGCCTTTGGCTTGCATCAGCTCATCCTGCTCTACATCGATTGGAAGAAAGAGCAATCATAAAGACCAATTGGCTTCCCACAACACGCAAAGAAATGGATCTGCGTGGTTGGGATTGTGCTGACGTGATACTCTTCAGCGCTGATGCCTACGTGGACCATCCGGCATTCGGAGCTGCTGTAATAGGACGTTTGCTTGAAGCTGAAGGCTTGCGTGTTTGCATCGTGCCACAACCAGATTGGCATGGCGACTTTCGCGACTTCAAGAAGCTTGGGCGTCCTCGACTCTTCTTTGGCATCTCGCCAGGTTGTATGGACAGCATGGTCAATAAATACACCGCTGCTCGACGTTTGAGGAGCGAAGATGCATACAGCCCTGATGGGCGTCACGACTTGCGTCCCGAGTACCCCACCATTGTCTATACCGACATCTTAAGGAAGCTTTTCCCTGATGTTCCCATTGTACTTGGTGGCATAGAGGCAAGTTTGCGAAGAGTAATGCATTACGACTATTGGCAGGAACGCTTCCGTCCAAGCATCCTCTGCGATTGCGATGCTGACCTCATCACTTATGGCATGGGTGAGAAGCCAACGTTAGAACTTGTCCGACACCTCAACGAAGCAATCGACAATGCTCACCCCCTACTCTATTACGACGAGAATGGCGAGGCATGCATCACAAGGGAAGTGCTTCGAGAAGTGGCAAAAGAACTTCTGCAGACTGCTTGGCTCATGAAAAAGGAAGACATTCCGGGAGGCATTAAACAAGACGACATCGTTCTGCACAGCTTCGAAGATTGCCTTCGAGAGCCAAAGCTTCATGCTGAGAACTTCCGACACATAGAAGAGGAAAGCAACAAGATTCATGCTCAGCGACTTCTGCAAGCGACAGGAAACAAATGGGTTGTAGTGAACCCTCCTTACCCACCTTTGACTTCAGAAGAGCTCGACCAAAGCTTCGACTTGCCTTACACGCGACTGCCACACCCCAAGTACAAAGGCAAACGCATTCCTGCCTACGAGATGATTAAGTTTAGCGTGACGCTTCATCGCGGCTGTTTTGGCGGTTGTGCTTTCTGTACGATAAGCGCTCACCAAGGAAAGTTCATCGTGAGCCGTTCGAAGGAAAGCATATTAAAAGAGGTGAAGGCAATCACCAAAATGCCCGACTTCAAAGGTTACCTCAGCGACCTTGGCGGGCCGAGTGCCAACATGTACATGATGAAGGGCAAACGACAGGAACTTTGCGAGAAGTGCAAACGTCCATCGTGCATTCATCCTGCTGTTTGTCTGAACCTGAACGGCGACCATCGACCATTGCTCGACATCTACCGAAGTGTCGATGCGTTGCCCGGAATCAAGAAAAGCTTCATTGGAAGCGGTGTTCGCTACGATATGTTGCTTCATGATTGGAAGGACGAGAACTTGAATCGAGCAGCAAGGGCATACACGAAAGAGCTCATCACAAGGCACGTGAGCGGACGCTTGAAGGTTGCTCCAGAGCACACGAGCGACAAGGTGTTAAACGTGATGAGAAAGCCTTCGTTCAGCCTCTTCCGACAGTTCAAGAGTATCTTCGATAGGACATGCAGAGAAGCAGGACTTCGGCAGCAACTCATTCCCTACTTCATCAGCTCACACCCTGGCTGCACGGTACGCGACATGCAAGAGCTTGCTGCCATCACAAAGCAGCTTGACTTCAAGCTCGAGCAAGTACAAGACTTCACTCCGACACCTCTCACTGTCAGCACAACTTGCTGGGCAACAGGCTATCATCCCTACACTCTCGAGAAGATATTTAGCGCAAAGACACCAGAGGAAAAGAAACAGCAGAACAGCTTCTTTTTCCTCTGGAAGGACGAAAATAAGAAATTAAGAAAGTAAAAACTTATGCAAAGCGAATGGTTTGAATGCAAGGTCCGTTACGACAAGACCTTGGAGAGCGGTCTCATCAAGAAGACCACAGAGACATATCTGGTTGACGCCCTCAGCTTTACGGAAGCAGAGAAGCGTTTCATTGAAGAGATTGAGCCTTTCATGACAGGCGAGTTCATGGTGACCGACATCAAGCGAGCACGTTTGACCGACCTCTTCGACAGCGATGACCTGAACGACGACAAGTGGTTCAAAGCACGTATCGCCTACATCTCTATCGACGAGAAGACTGCTGTAGAGAAGCGAACCATGCAGAATGCTCTCGTTCAGGCAAACGACTTCCATCGTGCGCTCGCCAGGCTCGATGAAGGCATGAAGGGCACACTTGGCGAATGGGTCATCGTTTCCATTACGGAGACCGCCATCATTGATGTGTTTAAGTTCAAAGCAGCGACTGAAGAGGAGCAGCCGAAGATAAAGAAAGCAAATGATAAGCCCAAGGGAAAGAATAAGTGAAATTAAGCGGACTTTGCCTGAAGGTGTTCGTCTTGTGGCAGTGAGCAAGTACCATCCGGCCTCGATGATTCAGGAGGCTTACAATGGTGGGCAGCGCATCTTTGGCGAGAGCCATGTGCAGGAGCTTATGCAGAAGCAGGAAGTGCTGCCGAAGGACATTGAATGGCACTTCATCGGGCACTTGCAGACGAATAAGGTGAAGTACATTGCACCGTTTATCAGCCTCATTCATGCCGTCGATTCGGAGCACTTACTGAAAGAGATAGACAAGCAGGCGAAGAAGTGTGGGCGCGTCATACCAGTGCTCATGCAAGTGCACGTAGCAAAGGAAGAAACGAAGTTCGGCTTCCTGTCCGACGAGCTTTTGGCGTTCATGCAAAGCAACGCTTGGCAACAATACGAGAACGTCAGCATCGAAGGTTTAATGTGTATGGCTACGAACACAGACGACGAAGCCCAAATTGCCTCCGAGTTCGAGCAAGCCCATCGGTTGTTCGAAGCAATTGTCAAACTGCCAAATTGCCAAAATGTCAAATTCAGGGTTTGTTCTTGGGGTATGTCAGATGACTATCCCATTGCCGTCGAACACGGAAGCAATATGATCCGCATCGGAAGTCTCATCTTTGGCGAACGGATTTATTAGCTTCTAAAGACGACAAAAGCCTCCCTCTTGATATAAAGGGCTGGAGACGCTTCTTCAAAACGCCGCACGCGGGGATTCCAAACGCCGCACGCGGAAATGCCAAACGCCGCACGCGGAAATTGCAATCCCCGCGTGCGGCGTTTTGAAATCCATCTATGTTGAGATAAATTATTAAGGCAAATTTATGCAAGTTTATGTGTACAGGAAGCGCTTAATACTCTTCTTTGGCGTCTTCTCGAACTCTTGTTCCATCACCTTGATGCTAAAGAGCTGAGCATATTGCGGCAAGTTCGGATTGATTTCCTTGCGGTTCTGCTCCATAATGTTCTCAATGTCCTCTTTGCTGAGACGAAGCTTCTTGACTTGCTCCTGGTCGGGATATACTAGCCCGACAAGCTTGTCTTCGCGCTGCACAACAAGGCACTCGTTTACCAATGTCATGTTCGAGAGTTTGTCTTCTATCTCTTCGGGATAGACGTTCTGCCCATTCGCTCCAAGCAACATGTTCTTGCTTCTGCCTTTGATAAAGAGGTTTCCATGACGATCGAGCACTCCGAGGTCGCCCGTATGATACCAACCGTCAGCATCTATGGAAGCCTTTGTAGCTTCTTCGTTCTTGTAATAACCCAGCATGACGTTCAAACCTCGCGTTAATATCTCGCCAGGAATGTTGATAGGGTCAGGACTATCAATGGTAAGTTCCTGATGGATGACGCTCTTACCACAACTGCCCACGATCTGTTCTTTCCAGTCGTTGTATGTAATGATAGGCGCACACTCTGTTGCTCCATAACCCACAGTATAATGGAAACCAATGTCGTGAAGCAGCTGCTCTATCTCCCTGTTTAAGGCAGCACCGCCAATGATGAGTTCATAGAAATTGCCACCGAGGGCTTGAGTCAAGCCGTCGCAGATCTTTTTCTTAATGCGGTCACCAATGACAGGAACTTGCATGAGCATCCTCACGCCTGGGTCTTGTATGCGAGGCATCACAGCTTTTCGAACTACTTTCTCAATGATGAGAGGCACAACAATAAGGATGACAGGTTTCACTTCCGCTAAGGTTCGCATCAGAATGGTCGGCGAAGCGGCTTTCGTCAGGAAGTTAACATGGACACCTCGCATGAATTCGAACGTGAACTCGAATGCCATACCATACATGTGAGCCATTGGTAGCATCGATAGCACCTTGTCGCCGGCCTTGATTTCATCGCCCAAAACATTATAGGCAAAGTCGCAGTTCGACCAGAGCGCCCTGTATGGTAGCATGACGCCCTTCGAGTTGCTGGTCGTTCCACTTGTATAGTTCAGCACAGCAAGCTCGTCGGGACTGTCTTTGTAATAGCTTAAGAGCTCGGGCAGGAAACGGCTCGGGAACTTCTCTCCAAAGAGACGGTTGAGGTTCTCGCGAGCATAAGCAAGCTTCTCATTACGGCATACGAGCAAGCTGTAATCGACAAGTGAGATGATGCCAAGCAGGTCGGGCATCTCGTCGGCATTGAGCGCCGGCCAAACCTTATCGCCAACAAAAAGCAGCTTTGCTTCCGAATGATTAATGATGTCGTGAACCTGCGAAGGATGGAACTCGTGAAGAACCGGCACTGCAACTGCTCCATATGTCAAGACAGAGAAGAAAGCAGCTCCCCATCGGCTGAGGTTTCTGCCGCAAAGAGCAATCTTATCGCCAGGTTTGATGCCCGCTTCCTCAAAGAGTATATGAAGCTTCTCTATGATACGCGCAACATCTTTATATTGCAGGGTGAAGACTCCGTAATCGGACATCGAGTCGAGGAACCAATGCTCCTGAATCGACTTCAATATCATCTCATTATATGAAGGTACAATCGTTGTATCCATTTGCACATTTTTGTTAATTCTGTGCAAAGATACGCTAAATTTCGGTACATACCAAACAATTTGACAAATATTTTTGCACAAAAGAAGAAAAATCGTGCAAAAGTGGCGAGGTTATAGTTATTCTTTGTACTTTTGTGTCGGGAAACGCTATATAATATATAATGTATTAAACCTTTTTGAAGTCTTAAGGTCAAATAAGAAAATCGAATTAAATATGAAGAATAATTGCAAGCACCAACAAGAAATGAATCGTCGCCAATTCTTGGAGCGATTGGGACTCGGTTCGGCAACTGCTTTGTCGTTGATTACTGTCGGCTCTGTACCGATGATTGGTTCGACTCGAAAAGCCGGGAAAGCTCTCGACGGTGATGTTCCCGAACAAATTAAAATGACTTATCGCGTTCAAAACGGCACTGGGGAACATATTTCGCTGCTTGGTTTTGGCATGATGCGTTTGCCTCGTGAACAAGAGCAGGTAAACGAATTGGTTGACTATGCTCTGGCTCATGGCATCAACTACTTTGATACTGCCCCGATTTATGGTGGCGGAAACAACGAGACAGCTACCGGTAATGCCTTGAGCCGCCATCCTCGCGACAAATATTATGTCGCCACGAAGATGTCCAACCAGAACGATCAGCTCTGGAACTTCGAGAAAGCGAAAGAGATGTACGACAATTCGTTCCGCAAGTTGCAAGTGGATTACATCGACTACTACCTGCTGCATAGCGTTGGTGGCGGTGGCATCGATAACCTCAAGGCTCGCTTCATCGACAACGGACTGCTGGACTTCCTCTTGGAGGAACGTAAGGCAGGACGCATACGTCACCTCGGATTCAGCTATCATGGCGATGTGAAAGTCTTCGACTGGCTGCTTGACAATAACGACAAATACCATTGGGACTTCGTACAAATCCAGATGAACTACCTCGACTGGACGCATGCACAAAGAGGCAGAGGCCGTCGTCGTGGTGATGCAAATGCGGAATATCTCTATGGCAGGCTCGAGAAGTTGGGCATCCAGGCAGTAATCATGGAGCCGCTTCGAGGAGGTGGACTGGCAAATGTGCAGGATGATGTACGCGAACAGCTTGCTCGTGCCCGTAAAGACGACTCGCCTGCTCGCTGGGGTTTCCGTTGGGTTGGTTCAAAGCCAAATGTGCTCACAACCTTGAGCGGCATGAACAGGATGGAACATCTCAAAGAAAACTTGGAAACCTTCTCGCCTCTTGACCCCTGTACAAACATAGAGAACGAGCTTCTGGAACGCATCGCAGACAAGATGTCGGGCATGCCCACCATCGGTTGCACCACTTGTGCTTATTGTATGCCCTGCAAGCATGGTGTAGATATTCCTGGCAATTTTGCCTTTTACAACAAGGCTGTCGTGGACGGACGTCTGCCTCTTCCCGATGCTTCGGCACCAGATTTCGAGGAGAAACGCCAGGCTTATCTCACAGCTTATCAGGCTGCAATCCCCAACAAGGCACGCGCTAACAGATGTCAGGACTGCGGAGAATGTCTCTCAAAATGTCCTCAGCAACTCCCCATCCCCACACATCTGAGCAAACTCGTCGAAATGACAAGGAAGAAACAAGCATGAAAAATGAAAGAATGAAAGAATAAAGAAATGAAAAAGACAATTTTAAAATCACTCGCTCTCATCGGAGCATTCCTCTTTCTGACAAGTCAAACCGTCGAAGAACCCGTGATGACAAAGCAGAAAGACGTTACCATCATCAACACCACAACACTTGCAACCGACATCGAAGGCTATGTAAGCACGACGCCGGTCAAGGTTTATATCAAAGCCGGAAAAGTGCTGAAGGTCGAGGCTCTAGAGAATGAAGAGACGCCAAAGTACTTCGATATGGTAGTGAAAGGCTTGATGAAGAAGTGGAACGGCCAGCCGGTCAAGACTGCAGCAAAGGCAAAAGTGGACGTCGTGACAGGTGCAACTGTTTCATCTGAAGCAGTCATCGAGAACGTTCGACGTGGCATAGCTTACTACAACTACGCCAACAAGAAGTAATTAAGAGTGAAGAAAGAAGGAACTCCTCTTTCTTCACTCTTAATTATTGATTGTCAATTTATCGTTTCCCCTACTCTGTTCGTTTCGCTTCGTTCCAGAGTTCATCCATTTGAGCAAGGGTCATCTCTTTGAGTTGAAGCCCTTGCTCTTTTGCTTTCTGCTCGACAAAATTGAAGCGGCGAATGAATTTCTGGTTCGTATGCTCAAGCGCATTGTCTGGGTTGATGTGGTAAAGACGAGCGGCATTAATGAGGCTAAAGAGGAAATCACCGTATTCGGCAGTTTGTTTCTCGATGTTATCCTCCTTCATTAACTCGGTTTGAAGTTCGCCAAGCTCTTCCTTGACTTTGTCCCAAACGTCCTCTTTCTTGTCCCAATCAAAGCCGACAGCCCTCGCCTTGTCTTGTATGCGATAGGCTTTGATGAGTGAAGGAAGCGAAGTCGGCACGCCGCCAAGGACAGTTTTATTGCCGTCCTTTTCCTTTTGCTTGATTTGTTCCCACGCCATCACCACTTCGCCAGCAGTCTTAGCCACTGCGTCGCCATAAACATGAGGGTGGCGGAAGATGAGTTTATCACAGAGCTTGTTGCAAACGTCGGCAATGTCGAACTGTCCCTTCTCACTTCCAATCTTCGCATAGAACACGATGTGAAGCAAAACGTCCCCTAGTTCTTTTTCAATGTTGGGCACGTCATCCTTCAACAAGGCTTCGCAAAGTTCGAAAGTTTCCTCAATCGTGTTGGGACGAAGGCTCTCGTTTGTCTGCTTATGATCCCAAGGACACTTCTCTCTCAGGTTGTCCATAACGTCCAGCAAACGACCGAACGCTTGCAGTTTCTCCTCTTTTGTATGCATTTCTTTATTCATTCTTAATTTTATTGCACAAAGTTACACCTTTTTGTGCAAAATGGCGTGCAAAAAGGGCTGAAACGTTGCACAAACCGTAAAAAAGTGGAAAAATCCTTGCAGGAATGAACAAAAAACCTTTACTTTGCATCGTCAAAACATTATTAACGCACTAAAAACTGATTGCCTATCGACAAACATTACTCCAAAACCAAAGTTTGAGACGTAATGAACAACTTATCTGCAATGACCGATCATGAGTTGGTCGTATTGTATGAAGAAGGTAACGATAGTGCATTTGATGTTTTGCTTGCCAGACATCAGGCTTATATCTATTCCTATATCCTCTTTTTAGTAAAGGATAGCGAAGTTGCCAACGACTTCTTTCAGGACACGTTCCAACGTGCCATCATTGCCATTCGCAGTCACAAGTACCAGACGAGCGGCAAGTTCAGTGCTTGGCTTACGCGTATCGCGCACAATCTCATAATAGATAAGAGCCGCGAGTGCGAGACGACTTGCACCGTTCGCGAAGACCTCGTAAAGCCCAAAGCACTCAACAGCTTGCAGTTGAGCGAGGCAACTCGGGAAGACGAAATCATCGACAGACAGAGCCGCGAAGGCATCCGTCGTCTGCTCGATTACCTGCCGGAGCCCCAGAAAGAGGTTGTCCTCCTGCGCTTCTACGACGACCTCAGCTTCAAGGAGATTGCAGAACAGACTGGCGTGAGCATCAACACAGCACTTGGCCGTATGCGTTACGCACTCATAAACCTCCGCAAACTCATCGGCGAAAAGCAAATCAGCCTTGTTGGTTAAGGCCGAACAAACACGCTGAGTTTGTCAACATTTTAGCAGGGAACGGGAATCGCTCCCTGCTATCTTTATAAACACAACACGTCGAGTTGACAAACTTAACACGTCGAATTGACCAACTTAACACGTCGAATTGACCAACTTAACACGTCGAAATTGCGAACTCGACATGTGAAGTTTTGCATTTACCTTAGCCGTCTTTCCTTTCTCGACATATCTCGCTTGTTTCCAGATACTTGAAAAAACGCCCTCGAAGCAGCCGATTTCAAGTCTGGCACAATGTTTCGATTGTTGGTTTAAAGTATCTCTCAAATTTACTTTCCAGCAAATTGTAAGAATTTTTCCTAAAGGATTTTACAAGTTTGAAATATTTTTACTAATTTTGTGGCTGGCAAACTAAAACTACACAAAACATGAAACGACCTATTTTATTTTTAGTTTTTCAACTTTTCGCCTTTTCCCTTCTGGCTCAGCCGCATGTTGTGGCACATCGCGGACACTGGAAACCGGAGGGTAGCGCACAGAATTCCATCACATCTTTCCAAAAAGCTGCGGAGATTGGATGCTGGGGCAGCGAGTTCGATGTCTGGCTGACTGCAGACGGCGTGCCTGTCGTCTATCACGACGCAACAATAGAAGGCATTCGAATCGAAGATACAACTTATGCAACACTCATGAATATGCGGCTCAAGAATGGCGAGTTCATCCCTACTCTTCAGCAGTATCTGACGGAAGCTCAACGTTGGCCCAATTGCCGTTTGATATTCGAAGTGAAGCCACATCGCAATGAGAAACGCGACTTTCGAATCGCCGAGTTGTCTGTCGAACTTGTAAATTTGCTCGGACTTGCCTCGCGAACGGACTACATTTCATTCAGCAAGAATGTCTGCAAACGCCTTCACGAAGTGGCTCCAGACGCTAAGGTGGCCTATCTGAACGGCGAACTTTCGCCCAAAGAGATTAAGGAACAGGGCTGGACCGGCATTGATTACAACACAAAAGTTTTCGACAACCATCCCGATTGGGCACAGCAAGCGAAGCAACTCGGCTTGGAAGTCAACGTCTGGACCGTCGATGGAGAGGAAGAACTGACACGTTTTGCCAACATGAAAGGCATTGACATTATCACCACAAACGAGCCTGAAACACTCATCAGAATCAATAATAATAAATAATGTATATGGCCAAATACAACATCACACCCAAGAAAGACAAGAAAATCGTCTCGTCTTACAGAAGCTCTGTCACGCCCGAGATGGTCGAAGATATTGCAAGAGGAATCATTTCAAGACTGATGATTGACAGGAAATATCGTGATCCGAACTACTCTGCAAAGCAGCTTGCAACCGATCTTGGCGTGAACATGCGCCACATCAGCGCTGTCATCAGTGTGCGCTTCCAACAGAACTACTCCGAACTCGTTGGCAAGATGCGTATCCAGGAGGCAAAGTATATGCTTCAAGACGCCAGTTTCTCCAACATGAAAATGGAGGATATTGCCATCAATGTGGGCTTTACAACACGTCAAAGCTTCTATGCTACTTTCTATAAACTCAGTGGTATAACGCCAAAGGAATACCGTCAAATGTACGGAGTTATCGTGGAGCCTAAGCCCGAGAAACCTAAGAAAAAGGCAAAACTGACAGCAAAGAAAAGAAAGAAGAGAACGACCAAAGCGAAGAAATAAATTGTGAAATTTTCCAAATCTCCATTGAACGAACGCTTTGCCGACCTGCAGCTATTGCGCTACGAAGTGCCTGGCTTTGAGGACTTAACGCTTCGTCAAAAACTTTTAGTCTATTATCTGGCAGAGGCTTCGCTGCTTGGAAGAGACATCTTGTGGGACCAAAACTGCCGTTACGGCTTGCAGATTCGAAAGACTCTCGAAGCCATCTATACGCACTACGAAGGTTCCAAGGACAATCCCGACTGGCTGGCTTTCGAGGTTTACCTCAAGAGAGTATGGTTCGCGAACGGTATTCATCACCATTACAGCTGCTTAAAGTTCCAACCGGAATTCAGCAAAGCTTTCTTCTTGGCTGAATTAAACAAGTTGAACGAAAGCCTGCTTCCGCTCAAAGAAAACGAGACGAAGGCTGATTTGGCAAAGGAGCTGGCCGATGTTATCTTTAATCCCGAGGTAATGCCAAAGCGCGTCAATCAAGCTGATGGCGAGGATTTGCTGCTGACCTCCTCATGTAATTACTACGAAGAAGGCATCACGCAAGCCGAAGCAGAAGCATTCTATGCCGAACTTAAAAAGAAGGCCGACACGAAGCAACCGCCCATGATTGGCCTTAACAGCCGCCTCGAACGCGCTTCCGACGGTTCGCTTTACGAGAATATCTGGCGTAGTGGAGGTCTTTACGGCAAAGCCATCGACCGTATCTGCGAGATGCTTGACAAGGCTCGACATTATGCGGAAAACAACAAGCAAAGAGCCATCATAGACAAACTTGTGGAGTTCTACCGGACAGGCAATTTGAAGACCTTCGACGAATATGCCATTCTTTGGGTGAACGAAACGGAAAGTGAGGTCGATTTCACTAACGGATTTACCGAAGTCTATGGTGATCCTCTTGGACTTAAAGCAAGTTGGGAGGGCTATGTCAACATCATAGATTACGAAGCAACACGGCGAGCCAAAGCTTTAAGCGATAATGCGCAATGGTTTGAAAATCATTCGCCTGTAGATGAGCGCTTCAAGAAGAAAGAATGCAAAGGCGTGAGTGCAAAGGTCATTAATGCTGCCATGCTTGGAGGCGACCTTTATCCCAGTTCTGCCATCGGCATAAACCTGCCGAACAGCGATTGGATTAGGGCTGAATACGGCAGCAAAAGTGTCACGATTGCCAACCTGACGCGTGCTTACGACCTCGCAGCTAAAGGCTCCGGAATGCGTCAAGAGTTCGTACTTGATGAGGAAACTCGGCAACTTCTCAACGATTACGGAGACGTTTGCGATGACCTACATACCGACCTTCACGAGTGTCTCGGACACGGAAGCGGCAGACTTTTGCCTGGCGTGGATGCTGATGCTTTACGCTCTTACGGCAGTACCATCGAGGAAGCACGTGCCGACCTCTTTGGCCTCTACTATATTGCTGACCAAAAGCTCGTAGAGTTAGAACTGACGCCAAATGCCGAAGCATACAAGTCACAGTATTACAGTTACTTGCTTAACGGGCTATTGACGCAAATGGTGCGCATCGAAGAAGGCGACCAGATTGAAGAAGCACACATGCGGAACAGGGCGCTCATCAGTCGTTGGACTCTCGAACATTATCCCGAAGCACTTCAAATTGTCGAAATTGAAGGCAAGCATTATGTCAAAGTCAATGACTACAAAATGCTTCGAAAAGCCTTTGGAGAGCTACTAGCCGAGGTGCAACGTATTAAGAGCGAAGGCGATTATGAGGCAGCTAGACAGCTTGTCGAGCAATATGGCATAAAAATTGATGCAGAATTGCATCATGAAATCCGTGAACGATACAATCGTCTCAACCTTGCACCCTACAAAGGATTCATTAATCCGACGTATGAACTCGTCAAAGACGACACTGGAAACATCACAGATATCCACGTTAAATACGAAGAATCATACAGCGAGCAAATGCTTCGATACAGCAAGCAATACAACACATTATGAATATTGTTGAGTTAGAACACGACATAAAGAAAGAGCTTCGAGCAAGCATGAATGGCATCCTCTCTGCAAGGATGCGTGAAGCAGGCATGCCGTTCAAGCTCATCTTCGGTGTTGAGTTGCCTCGACTGCAAAGTATTGCCGACGAGTTTCCAAAGGACAAAGACCTTGCGAATCAGCTTTGGAGCGAGAATATACGCGAGACCAAATTGTTGGCTATCATGCTGATGCCGCCAGAAGAGTTCACCTTTGAGGTCGCAAACGAATGGAAAGAATCGATGGTAACTCCAGAAGAAGCGCAAATCCTGGCAATGAAGCTCCTCTCAAAGGTTAATCATGCGAAAGAAATTAGCCTTGCTTGGCTCGAAGAAGGGAATGCATTGCAAGCCACTTGTGCCTGCCTCTGTTTGCGACATTTGCTGATGCAAGGCGTCAGATTGAATGAAGAAGAACAAGTCTTTTCATACTGCAAAAGATTACTTCCCGAAGCAAGTCTGCACCTAAAAAAAGCTATCCAGGCACTCATGGAAGCCTTCGAAGCAGTTAAGAATTAAGGGTTAAGAGTTAAGAAACCTTGTTTTTTCACTCTTTAATCCCTTCAATCTTTCTTTTTTCATTTTTTCTTTGTAACTTTGCGCCTTGGATTATGGACAAGAAGCAAGCACCTCTCACATCATTGCGCGAGCGTTTGACACGCTACATGGAAGAAAAAGCCATGCGCAAGACCCCTGAACGCTATGAAATACTACGTGTTGCAGGACTTGCTGGAGGCATCTTTACCATCGACGAACTCACGGGACTCATGCAGAAAAATGCTACGTTCCAGGTGAGTCGTGCCACGCTCTTCAACACGATGGAGCTGTTCTTCGAGGCAGGTTTGGCCATTAAACATTCACTTGCAACTGCAGCTCACTACGAGATGCGAACTGACAACAATCCAAAGGCTTACACCATTTGCCACCAATGTAACACTATCACTAAGGTCTCGACCAGCACGGCAAAGCTCGCTCTGCAAAATCTTCATGTCCGCTACTTCAGCACCGAGGACAAGATTGTCTATATGCACGGCATTTGCAGGAAGTGTCAAGCCAAGAACCGACAAGAGGCAAGAAAACAGAAATCAACAAAACAGGACAAAAATAAAAATGGGAAAAGGTAAAGTAGATGCCTTGTTGGGCATCGTTTTCGGCGACGAAGGAAAAGGAAAGGTCGTGGATGTCTTCACGCCAAGATATGATATAGTTGCACGTTTCGCTGGCGGTCCCAATGCCGGCCACACGATTATCTTTGAAGGCAAGAAGTTTGTTCTTCGCAGCATTCCAAGCGGCATCTTCGACGAAGGCAAGCTCAACATCATCGGCAACGGATGCGTCATTGCTCCCGACCTTTTCATGCAAGAAGCGAAAGAGCTTGAAGAAGCAGGTTACAACCTCAAGAACCGTCTTCACATCAGCAAGCGAGCTCACCTCATCTTGCCCACTCACAGAGTTCTCGACCGTGCTTACGAAGCAGCTAAAGGCAAGAACAAAGTGGGCACGACAGGCAAAGGCATTGGTCCCACCTACAGCGAGAAAGCAAGTCGTACAGGGCTTCGTGTGGGCGATATCCTCGAGAACTTTGAAGAGAAGTACAAGACCTTGAAGGCTCGACATGAGCAGACACTTCGCGACTTGAACTATACAGATTACGATATCACAGACGAAGAGAAGCTTTGGATGCAAGGCATCGAATACATGCGACAGTTCACGCTTGCAGACACCGAGATTGAACTCGGCAAGGCCTTAAAGGAAGGAAAGTCAGTTCTTGCAGAAGGAGCACAAGGCACAATGCTTGACATCGACCACGGAACCTATCCTTTCGTCTCTTCAAGCAACACCGTCAGCGGTGGCGTCTGCACAGGTCTTGGCGTTGCACCCAACAGTATCGGCGAGGTCTTTGGCATCTTCAAGGCTTACTCGACTCGTGTTGGCAGCGGACCTTTCCCTGTTGAACTCTTCGACGAAACAGGAGACAAGATTCGCGAAATTGGTCATGAGTATGGCGCAGTAACGGGTAGAAACCGTCGTTGTGGTTGGCTCGACCTCGTTGCCTTGCGTTATGCAATCATGATAAACGGCGTCACTCAGCTCATCATGATGAAAAGCGACGTGCTCGACGGCTTCAAGGAGATTAAGGTTTGCACAAAGTACCAGAAGGATGGCGTTGTTACTGACGAGATGCCTTACGACACAGAAGGCTGGGAAGCTGTTTATGAGACATTGCCAGGCTGGCAGACCGACCTCACACATTTGACCAGCGAAAGCCAGTTCCCAAAAGAGTTGAAGGACTACATCTCTTACATCGAGAAGGCAACACAGACGCCAATTACCATCATTTCTGTAGGACCTGACCGCGAACAAACAATCGAAAGATAATTTGAAATGTAGATAATTAGAAAATACGAAATGAAAAGACTTTCTTATTTTCTTATTCTCTTATTTTCTTATTCTAGTCTCTTTGCCCAACTTTACGAGCAGAGTGTTCGTTCGATTGTCGAGGCGTTAGCGACAGATTCGTTGGAGAAGGCGAAAGGGATGATAGAGCAGACCATCCGGCTCGACCCAATGAAGCCGTCGAATGCCATTCTCTATCAGTACCTTGGCGGCATATATCAGAAACAAGGGCAGAACGAGAAGGCGTTGGATGCTTATGGGAAAGGGCTTGAGCTCTCCCCTGCTTCGCTTGACATTTTGCTTAATCGGGCTTCGCTTTATCTTCAGTTGAACAACGAGGAACGAGCTCTAAGCGATTATAATAAGGTATTAGAGGCTCAGCAAGACAACGAGGAAGCACTCTTCTTCCGTGCCTTCATTCATTCACAGGCTCGGCGTAACAAAGAGGCTCGAAACGACTACAAGCGTTTGCTTGAACTTAATCCGATGCATGAAGACGGGCGGCTGGGTTTGGCTATATTGAACAATAAGGACGGCAGACCTCGCGAAGCGATGGAACAACTCGATGCCCTTGTTCAGTTCTTTCCCAATCATGCAAAGCACTACCTGGCTCGATGTGGTTTGTATATTGAAAAGAAGGAATACGAGAAAGCGAAGAAAGACATCGGCATGGCGCTTGAGTTGGAGCCGGATAACCCAGAGTGCTATTTGACAAGAGCCTCGCTCTATCTGGCCATGAAGAAGAAGAAACTGGCCCAGCAAGACTGCAAGACCGCCATCAAGTTAGGCGCCAACCCGGAAGCCGTAACCTCAATCCTCGGGATATGATGCCTTGTATGCATCAACCCTTCTCCTCATGGCTGGCCTTATAGAGGAAGAGTGAGTGTAGAAAGACTGAGCATTTCAGTTATTTCAATTTCAGTTAGAAAAATAAGTACCCATACCCCTTTCTAAAGACTATATAACTAATTAATATATATATAGTTATATAGTATATTAAGAAGAAAGGGGGTATTAAAATAATAACTGAAATAACTGAAATTGAAATGTCCAGTCAAGTTTAATTTCATTTAAAAAGCATATTTACAACGAGTTACGATATCTGTAAGGCTTCTGCTCCCTCGATGCCAAAGCTCAAAAAAGGGACAAAACGCATCAAAATCCCCCCCTTTTAGGCTTCAAAAACCGACATGAAAGCCTCGTTTCGATACATTTCCCTATACTTTTCGCTTACTTTAATCGTTCGAAAATTTTATGTTCCGAACTCAATTAGATAGGTTTTTGTATCGAAATAGCATATTTTATTCCATGAGATAGGGGTAAAAAGTGGTTTCTGTCACACTTTTTGGAACAAATATACACAGTTATCTCTGCAATTGTAACACGTTATGATTGCAATTGTAACACGTTATGATTGCACACATCACACGTGAAGTTTGCCAACTTAGCGAATATTCTGCTGGACTGCTTTAAAGTATCCTACGCTTTCTGCAATGCCGATGAAGGGGTCAGACATGTCTTTCTCGTATTCGAGACTGCAAGAGCCTTTGTAGCCGACCTTTCGGAGCATTTTTATGAACTTGGAGAAGTCGATGGCGCCTCTGCCTAATTCGATTGCGTGGCCAGCCTTTGTGCCTTCGGTAACGTCTTTCAGGTGTATGTCGAACACTCGCTTTGCATATCGCTTCAAGTCCTTAATGGGGTCAGCACCAGCACGGAGGTCGTGACCGATGTCGAGACAAATACCCAAACGAGGGTCGCGGTCCTTGACGTCGTTCCAAATTGAAGTGGCATCGGGATAAAGCGGCATATCGGGCCCATGCAGATGGATGGCATAGCGAATGCCTGTCTCCTTGACCTTCTGCTCTACCCTATCAAGCACATCATAGCGAGGTCCCTTGTCGCCCCAAACGCCTGGAACACCAACGACGAGGTCCACTCCGACACGTTGCGCATAAGCGAAAGCCTTGTCCACAGCCTCAACATCGCCCATATAGATAGGACCCACAGCATAACCAATGACTCCATGATCTGCCAACTTCTTCTTGAACTCGGCTATTTGTGCCTCATTGGCATTGATGGGCAAATGGAAGTCCTTGATGCAAAGGTAGTGCACATCAATCTTCTTCATAAAGGCGAGCGTCTTGTCGATGTCGAACTTATTGAAGGTGTAGCCTGCCATACCAAGATGAAAAGCATCCTGAGCCCAAAGCATAGCGCCTTGAGCCATCAGCAAAAAGGAGAAAAAAAATGTTCTGAGCTTCATAATATAAATAATGTATAGTGTTTGATGCACAAAATTACAAATAATTTTTCACTTTTAACCTTTCACTTTTCACTTTTTTTTGTATCTTTGCACAAAAAGAAGACCATGAACAGCCACAAAACCTACATTGCCTACGATGCCGTAGGTGTGCTCGACCACGAGAATTCGAACTTGAAGACCTTCAAGCAGCTTCACGCCTGGCAAAGGATGCGTCCTGATCGCTTCCGCTTCCTCAATATGGACGAGATTAACTTTTCCAGCGAACACGACGACCTTGTTGACTCGACTGTAAAGAACCGACTACTCGGCCTTATGGCTCAAGCAGATAACCTTTTGGTAATCGTCTCGCCCATCACGAATGTCGAGTCGCCTATCCTGAACTGGCAAATCAGCAAGGCTGTCAACCGTTACCACTTGCCCGTCATTATCGCTTACGTTGATAAGGTGCAGCTCGACGACAATTCCGTGGAAGACAATTGGGCTAAGCTGCCGAACAAGATACGCAAGTACATCGGTCGCGACTCTGCCCGTATGTGCCATATTCCCTTGACGCAAGACAAGCTGGAACGTGCCCTCGGAACCTTCTCCGTAGGCGCACAGACATATCCCTGGAACTCAACAACGATATTTTAAAATGAAATTATGATAATAAGAAAATAAGAAGAGTTTACTTCATTTCTACATTTCTAACTTTCTATTCATGAACGGACAATACATTGAACGCATTGAGATAGACGGCCTCTGGAACGGCCACAAACATATCTGCTGGGACTTGCAGCCGGGCGTGAACATCCTGAGCGGCGTCAATGGCGTGGGAAAGAGCACCATACTCAACCGCGTCATCATGCACCTGCTCGACATCGACAGAAACACACGAAAACAAGACGGCGTACACCTCAAGTTCTTCCCGCAGGAGGCTAAGTCCGTCGATTTCGAAGTGATTCGCTCCTTCGACCGACCTATGCTTTCCAACGAGTTGATGAACAAGCTGACGGACAACCAGATGCAGACGGAACTCGACCTGCACATCTACCACCTCGGACGCAAATGGCTCGACTATCAGGTCAACCTCTCGAACCGAATGGTAGAACTCTTTGCCAGCAACGACCCAGAAGCTGCAGCCAAAGTGCAAGCTCTGGCACATGAAAAGACACATTTCCAAGACCTGATAGATGACCTCTTCCACGAGACTGGCAAGACCATCAAACGCGACCAGAACGAACTCTACTTCGACAGTTATGGCGAGACCATCTCTGCGTACAAACTCTCTTCTGGCGAAAAGCAGATGCTCATCATACTGCTCACCGTTCTGGTGCAGAACCGCAAACCCTTCGTCCTCTTCATGGACGAACCAGAAGTCTCTCTGCACATCGAGTGGCAACAACGACTGCTCGACCTGACGACAGACCTCAATCCCAATGTTCAAGTCATCCTCACTACGCACAGCCCCGCTGTCATCATGAATGGCTGGAGCGACAGAGTGACCGACGTAGAGGACATTGAAGTCAATTCATAATTCACAATTCACAATTCAAAATATGCTAACGCCATGAATTATGAGTTTAAGGAACTGGTTTAATTATGAATTATGAATTCTTAATTATGAATTAACAAAGATGGCAAAGCGTCTGCAAGAACATCTCAACTCGCAATATCTCGAGCTCGCACAAAAGCTTCGACCGAGAAACTCTGTGCGAAAAATTGTGGCTTACGTTGAGAGCTACGACGACATCTTCTTCTGGCGCACTGTCCTGGGCGACTTCGAGACCGACCGCATCAAGTTCGAAGTGATGCTGCCATCGCGCCATACTCTCTGCAAAGGCAAGAAGGCGGCCTTGATGAACAAGCTTGGGCCGTCGCTTGGCGACTACATGATAGCTTGCGTGGATGCCGACTACGACTACCTCGTGCAAGGTGCCACCGAGATAAGCCGCACACTCATCTCCTCGCCCTTCATTCTCCACACCTACGCCTACGCCATCGAGAACTATCAATGCTATGCCCCTGCTCTGCATACAGCTTGCGTTATGAGCACGCTCAACGACCGCGACATCCTTTCGCTCGAAGCGTTTATGGAGGAATACAGCAAAATCATCTGGCCGCTCTTCGTGTGGAGCATCTGGGCGCATAAGAACGGACAGGCAAGCAGCTACAGCATCACAGCCTTTGGTCAGACCGTCACCTTCCACGACATCAACCCCTATCATCCCGAGAACGCCCTGGAACATCTGCGAGACCGCGTCAACAAACAGGTTGCATGGCTGCAACGCAAATACCCGAATGCAAAGGATTCGTACCTTAAGTTGAGACGCAGCTTGCAGGAAGACCTCGGCATCCGACCTGCTGAAACCTATCTCTACATTCAAGGGCACGCCTTGATGGAAGGCGTAGTTCTGCCGCTTCTCAATCCCATCTGCAACATGCTAAGGCGGGAAAGGGAAAAGGAAATTTCGCTGTTGGCGCTTCACGGACAGCAGAAGCAGAACGAACTGTCTGGCTATCGGCACAGTCAGTCGCCCATCGATTTGATGCTCCGAAAGAGCACCGACTTCAAACAAAGTGCGCCCTATCAGCTTCTGATTGCTGACATAGAGAAACTGATAGCGCGAATTAGCAAACGCCTTCCTGCTTGAGGTAAAGGTCGTAAAGTTGTTGCAACTGTGCGAACTTCTCGCCTTCTTGTTTCTCGAAATACGTTCCGCCGTAATAGAAACAAGCAAAACCTCCTGAAACGATTCCCCAACGACAAGCGTCCTTCAGGTCGAGAGACTTTTCGTCATACATTTGGCGAGCAATCGAACCGATAATGCCTCCTGCAAAGTTATCGCCGCAACCAGTACTGTCGCCTTCCTTTCCTGCTTTTAAAGCCTTTCCAACTGCTTCAGACACCGGCATTGTCTGCTCTTTGATGCTGCCAAAGAGAGGACTTTCAGCCCAAAGCCAGACATTTTGTGCTCCGTTCGTAACAAGCACGGCACCTGTTCCTTTTTCCTTAAAGAAAGCAATTGCAGATGGAATATCCTTGCCGCCACTGAGTCGGAGAGCTTCCTCGTGGTCCACGATAAGCAGGTCTATGAAGCGATAACTCTCGTCGCTTTCACCTAAAGGCCAGTGTTTGTCAGGATTTTTCTTCTCGTTGATGAAGTCATACACCGTGTTAACAACGGTGATGCAACCTTTCGCCCTCGCCTTTTTAAGCATAGAAACAAGCCCTTGATGAATGCGAGGAACAAGGGCAGTACCGCCGAAGACACAAATCTCGCTGTCGTAGAAGTTCTCATCTACCTCGTCGGGAATGTAATGCCAAGATGCTCCGATGGTGTTCACGAAAGTCCGTTCGCCGTGTCCATTATCGTAGTTCGGGTCGGAAAGAACAGACGTAGAAGCCGTTTCGCTGTTCTTCTCAATGCGATAATGGCTGAGGTCGAGGCTCGTTTGACTCAGTTTCTCGAGCAATCCAACGCCGACTTCGTCATCTCCTCTGCAGCCATAAAAGCTGACGTCACTCTCCTTATAGGCCAATTGCGAAGCATTGATGAGCGCCACAACACAGGGGCCTCCGATGTTTTCCTTGTCTGCCTTTTGTCCTTCGGTAAGGCGAGGCAGTATGTCCGATACGAACGACTGACCAGCAAAGCGCTCCAACTCTTCCTCGAATGTCAGCTTGCCAGGCTCAAGACCACCGTCGCCAGCCTTCTTGCTCAAGCATTTGCGGAAAACTTCGGAATGGAAATCAACATGACCATAAATGCGGTCAACGAGGCAACACCCTACTCCACTGATGCGAACTACCATAGAAGTTAAACGGTTTAAAAGGTTGAAAGTTTAAGCGAGGAACTTTGTGTAGTCCGAGCAAAGCAGGTGCAAAGGTGCTTCATCCTCTTCGATTTCGGGGAAACGACCTACTGGCTCGTAGAAGCGATTGTCGCTCGTATCGTCATTACACTGGCTGACTTCGCCCACCATCACTTTTCCCTTGCCTGGCTCGCCGTAGAATCTGTGGTAGAGATATTGCTCCATACAGATGCTTTGACCTGGCTTGAGGATAACTTTACCACCAGGCTCCATCGTGTGTTCAATGCCGTCTATGCGATAATGGACAGGCGTATCGGCAAACTTCTCGTCTTTATCGGCATTATAAAGCTCGATGACGAGGTTGCCGCCACCGCGATTGATGATGTCCTCCATCTTCGACCAATGGAAATGCATCGGGGTTTCCTGCAGCTCTTCCACAATCATAATCTTCTCCGCATAAGGCTTCTTGTCCACACCATACTTGCCGTTTCTGATGGTGAACAAGAAGAGGCCGCAACGCTTGAAGTCGCCCGAGCCGAAGTCTGTAATGTCCCAGCCGAGCATTCGCTCTACGATGTAATCCACTTTGTCACGGTTTGCCTTCCAATCTGCAAGGCTCCACTCTGCCCATTCGGGCAATATGAACTGTCGCGAAGCCAGAAATTCCTTGGCTTCTCGAATGATTTGATTGATTTCGCTACGTTTCATATTATCAGATTCAAAATTATTAAATTCAAATTTCAAAACGACCATTACTCTCGAAGAGCATGATATGCTCGGTCACGACCTCTCTCGAAGCGTCTATCATGACTTGCTTCAAGGGCACATATTCTTCGTCTGGTTTCACGGCGAGACGTTCCTTGATGCGTTTCATGATGCGTCGTTGGATAGCTGTCGCCACGTTAATCTTGCAAATACCATTGTGGATGCAAGCCTTGAAATCAGCCTCGCTCGTGCCGCTTCCGCCGTGAAGTACGAGGGGCAAGCGGTTTGCTTCGTGAATCTCGATGAGTCGCTCGATGTTGAGCTGCGGGGTGTGAACATAGTGTCCATGCAGGTTTCCGATAGCAACAGCGAGCGCATCGATGCCTGTCTTCTTGACAAACAGAACGGATTCCTCAACATCGGTAAAGACATCGGCAGTATCCACGCCCGAGTTTCCCACTTTACCCAGTTCGGCTTCCACGTCCACACCGGCTGCTTTGGCGATTCGCGTCACTTCGCTCGAAACGGCGACATTCTCCTCGAAAGGCAGCGCGGCACCGTCGAACATGACCGAAGTGAAGCCCAGACGAATGGCGCGGACACAAGTTTCAAGGCTCTGCCCGTGGTCCAAATGCACGCAAACGGGCACAGACGACCTTTTAGCTGCCTCGAGATAAAGTGGCGCCATCAGTTCCATAGGCGCCTCCGGGAACTGAACCTCAGCGAGTTGCAGGATGATTGGGGAGCGTAAGTCCTCGGCCGCCTCAAGTGCTCCCATCACATTCTCAAGGCTAAGACAATTGAAAGCGCCAACCGCGTAATGCCGTTCGTTAGCGTCTTTCAGTATTTCACTCAGGGTAACAAGCATGGTGAAGTCAGATATAAGAGGTTAGATATAAGGTATTGTCAGTTTAGTTGTCAGGTTTAATTCGCCCACAAATATAGCATTTTTTACTGACATATCGTGCATGTTTTTCTGTTTTTTTATGTCAAGAAAGAAAACTCTTGCAGCCAAGTCATTCGACTCAGCACGTTAACCCGTTCAACTTAACACGTTAAGTTAATCAACTCGGCACGTTAAAAATTTAATTTAACACGTTAAGTTAATCGACTCGGCACGTTAAAATTCTCAGCCATATGTTTAAACTTGAGTCAATCGACTTGTTTAAAAAAATGAGAGAGCTGCCCGAACTGAGCAACTCTCTCTGCCGAAGTGCTGTGGAGAATATCGGGCTCGAACCGATGACCTCTTGCATGCCATGCAAGCGCTCTAGCCAGCTGAGCTAATCCCCCATGTTAAAGTTGAAAAGTTGGGAAATATAAATAATTAAGGCAACTCTTCATCTTTTGCGATGCAAAAGTACGAAATAATCGACAATAAACAATGAATTGCAGACAATAATTCGCCTTATCGCGCTTTTTTTTGCCCTATATACATTATTTATATATAGTTTTTCGTAACTTTGCCCACGAATTGTATACATACGAAACGAGGAAAATAGATGAAACGACATATAATAAGTCTCTTTCTCCTAATGCTGACTCTGTGGATTTCGGCTGTTCCAGCACTCAGAATCCGCAGAAGTGTGACGCTCGACGACGGGCGAACTGTGATGATTACGGCTTTTGGTGACGAGGATTTCGACTATTTCATGACCGACGATGGCGAGGTGATTCTCTGCGAGGACAGCATCTTCCATGCAACAGGACTGAACCTCAAGCAGTATCTCGCCACTCTGCCTTCGCCCTCTTCCCTGCCCCGATATTCCCGAAAGAAAGTGGGCAGTGTCGCATCAGCCCTTGTGCAACCGACTGGAGTGAAGAAGATTCCTGTCATCCTGACAGCCTTCAAGGACAAACAATTCGAGGTGGGACGAACAGGACAGCAGGTCAACGCCTTCTTCGACAGGCACTTCAACGGCACAGACATCTATGCGGCAACGGGCAACTGGGGCAGCGTGAGACAATACTTCATTGACCAAAGCCAAGGACAATTCATGCCGGAGTTCACCGTGATCGGTCCTGTGGAGCTCGACAGCGTGTACAGTTATTACGGGAAGCAAAGTGGAAGTACGAAGGATCTGCACTATAGCGATTTCGTCAAAAAATCCTTCATGAAGGCACTTGCCTTAGGAGACGACTGGACACAGTTCGATAATAATGGCGACGGGAAAGTAGATATGTGCGTCATCGTCTTTGCGGGATTGGGACAGAACTACACCAACTCATATGGCGACAAGAACACAATTTGGCCACAGGAACTGCCGGCTTCATACACAGTCAACGGTACGACGCTCGCAGGCTGTTCCTCGACGTGCGAGATGAGACCGACCAGTGCCAGTGGCGGCAGGATAACTGCTTGGCAAGCCGACGGTATTGGCGTTGCCGTACACGAGATAAGTCACGCTCTCGGCCTGCCAGACCTCTACGATAAGCACAATGTGGAGTTCGGTTTGGACTATTGGAGCATCATGGATTACGGCATGTACACCCGATCTGCGAAGGTTCCTGTCGGCTATACGGCCTACGAACGCGAGTTCATGGGCTGGCAACAAACGGAGACAATCAACGGTCCGTGCACACTTCACCTCAATTGTTTCGACAAAGGCGGCAAGGGATACAAACTCGTGAACGACGCCAATCCGGACGAGTACTACATCCTCGACAACCGACAGGCCTTTGGTTGGGACTGGGGATGCTGCAGCAATCGAGGTCACGGAATGTTGGTCTATCACGTCGATTACAAGTCAACCATCTGGACAAGCAACAACGTGAACACCCTCTGGACGCATGACGACCCCACACTAGCCCATGACCATCAGTCACTGACCATCATTCCGGCAAACAACTCGCTTATAGGAAGCAACACTCCTAACGTTGACAAGGACATATGGCGAACAAGCTTGATGGGCAATCCCTACCCCGGAATTACCGAAAATCACGAGTTGACCGACGAATCCTTGCCTGCCAGCATGGTCTATACAGGCGGCTTCATGGGCAAACCTATCGTTGACATCCAAGAGACGGAGGACGGCGTCATCACCCTCAAAGTGATGCCTCTCGGCACGCTCGAAGCGCCGACTGGACTGACTTTGCAGGATATAAGCTTCCGCAAAGTGACCTGCGTTTGGGATGAAGTCGAGGAGGCTGAGCGCTACAACCTAAGGCTTTATCGCGACGGCGAACTCGTATTACAACAAGACAGCATTTTGGGCAACTCACTCGTGCTCGACAACATGCAAGGAAGTTCAGGCTATTATTACAAAGTTCAAGCGATAAGCGACTCCTACCTGAACAGCGAATGGTCCGAGAGCGGCGACATGTTCGACATTGCCAACGGCATATCCGAGATGACGACAAGCAGGGAGTTGGTTCGCATCTACGACATGAACGGCCGATTCGTCGGGGAATGCTTTGCCGATGAACTCTATCGATTCGGCTTCAGACACGGCCTCTACATCGTTCGTCGAGCGAATGGAAAGACGAAGAAGCTAATGATATGATGCGAAACTGCTTGCTGATTCTATTTGGCATCTATGCCCTGATTGTGTCCGCAGTTCCCGCAAAAAGAGAACGCTGCACATTGAAGCTCCTTGATGGCTCAACCATCGAAGCCACTTGGATGGGCGACGAAGCCATGCACTTCTATCAAACAGACGACGGCAAGTGCTTGCAAACCGACAACAAAGGCTTCGCCCATTTCGTTGATGCCGAGCAGCTCCGCCAAACATGGAAGGCAAAACTGCATAAAAGACAAGCCCATCGGGCCCAAAGGCATGCTTCGAGTCGAAGGAAAGCACAAGGCTCGATGACCGGAAGCAAGCGTGGCCTCGTTATTCTTGTGCAGTTCCCAGACGTGCCTTTCCATTACACGAATACCGACTTTCTACGTTTCTTCAACGAAGAAGGTTATTCTGACGACATCAATATCGGTTCCGTTCACGACTATTTCCTTGACGCAAGTTACGGACACTTCGATTTCTCTTTCGACATTATCGGTCCCATCACGATGCCCGATTCACTTTATCATTACGGACGTAACAACCTGAATGGCGACGACCAGCACCCTGCTGTTATGGTCAAGGAAGCAATCATGTTGATAGACGGCATTGTGGATTTCAGCGAATACGACTGGAACCGAGACGGCGAGGTTGAGCAGATCTTCATCATTCATTCGGGGTATGATGAAGCACAAAGCAGGACGAACGACGACATCTGGTCGCATGCCTGGACTCTTACCGAGGCAATCGAGGAAGGAGACGGTGATGGGCCAGTTCGCGTGGACGGCGTCGTAGTCGACAGCTACGCTACAAGTGCGGAACTTCGAGGCAGGACAGGAACTAACATCACAGGCATCGGCACCGCTTGTCACGAGTTCTCCCATTGCTTTGGCCTGCCCGACTTTTACGACACAGACGGCCGCAACTTCGGCATGAGCACTTGGAGTCTCATGGATTACGGTGAATACAATGGCAACGGAGGCAATCCCGTCGGTTTCACAAGCTATGAAAGGATGTTCTGTGGATGGCTCGAACCGAAGGAGTTGACAGAGCCCGTTCGTGTTGTCGGCATGCCAGCCCTGACATCGAAACCTGCCGCCTGTATATTAAGAAATAGCGGAAAGAGCGATGAATACTATCTCTTCGAGAACCGACAAAAGGTTAGCTGGGACAAGTACATAGGCGGACACGGGATGCTTGTCATTCATGTTGACTACGACAGCCTCGCTTGGGCAGAGAACGCGGTCAACGTTTTTCGCAATCATCAACGCATGACAATCATTCCGGCCGACAATATGCTTTATTCCGGAACACTTTCCGGTGACCCTTGGCCGCAGTCGGAAAAGACAGAACTCAGCGATAACTCAACACCCGCAGCAAGTCTCTATAACCCGAATGCCGAAGGAGACCTCCTCATGCACCACTCCATCACAGAGATAACTGAGTCGAGCGACAAACTGATTAGCTTTATCTTCGACGAAGAAGCACTCGGAATAAATTCAATGGGAAAAGGACAAAATGCAATGGATAATTGTATCTATAACCTCTCGGGACAGCGTTTGACGAAACCACAAAAAGGCATCAATATCATCAATGGCAAGAAATACTTTGAATAAGGCAATTCTCCTACTGCTCTCGTGCCTTTGCATACACATTAATGCAGCGACCGTTCAGCGATACAGCGGCAGCAGAATCTTCTGGGATTCGCGTTCCCCTGTGACCGTCTTCAACAGTGGCGGCTATGCGCGACTCATCGAGCTGCAGGACGGACGACTGCTTGCGTGCTGCGAAAGTGGCGGCATCAAAATCAGTTTCTCCTCGAATAAGGGCCGCACTTGGACTTCCCCTACCCTTATCGCACCCAATTCAAACAACACGCCAAACTGCGTGCCCGACCTCATTCAACTTGCCGACGGAACCATCATCGTTGGTTACAATCCCCGTCCCTCGCAGCCTTATACGGAAGACCGACACTTTGGCATTCGCGTCCGACGCAGTACCGATAACGGCCAAACTTGGTCGAACGAGATATTTGTCTATGATGCGGACTACATTTTCGAGAACGGTTGTTGGGAACCTTCCTTTTTGCAATTGCCAAGTGGAGAGGTTCAGTTGTACTTCGCAGACGAGAGTCCTTTCATACATAACGGGGACCAACAGATATCTTTATGTCGCAGCTTCGACGGAGGACTGACCTGGACCGACCCGAAGCGCGTTTCGTATCGAAGCGGATATCGCGACGGAATGCCCGTTCCCGTGTTGCTCAGCGACCAGAAGAACATTGTGGTAGCCATCGAAGACAATGGTTGGGAAGATGTCGGAGACTTTGTGCCCACGACAGTTCGCACACCGCTCTCAAACAACTGGCGCGGCAGCACCTACGTTTCGGGCTCGAGCTCTCTGCGCAATCGCAGCATAAACCACAACTATTGCCCAGTCGCAAAAGGCGGAGCGCCCTATCTGCGTGTCCTTCCCAACGGTGAAACTGTCCTCTCGCATCAGTCCAAATATGGCGACGGAGACAACATGAAGATGTATGTTTACGTGGGGAACAAGCAGGCAAAGGACTTCAAAGCGATGTCCCGACCGTTCTATCAGGGCACGACGAAAGGGTCGTGGTGGAACTCACTCGCTGTTATCGACACAGGAATCGTAGTGGCTGTGGGCGGACTCGACGGCAAGATAGCCATCGCGAAAGGTTATCCGATGAACCAGTTTCAAGCCTCTTACAGCACGCCAAACGTTGATGGGAAGTTCACGTCCAACGATGGTTACTATCACCCGGCAGCCAAACAAATCCCGATGGGAAGCGAGACAGGTACGTTTTCATACACCGACTTTGCCTACGACACCAGTCATCTCTACATGACCAGCATTGTCTATCGCTCTCAAGCACGCAGCGTAGAGCCTTTCCCGGACGGTATCAACCTCTATCTCGAAAGCACAGGAGCAAGCACAAACAAGCCTGTTTCAACCTCTTACAAGCTTTCTGTCCTGCCAGACGGCACGTTAAACGTGAGTCAGGGAAACGGCACAACATGGGAAGAGACAGTACTAACTGGCATCGTTACCACGTCGAAAGTGGCCACTTCGAACTATCGAATAGAACTTGCAATACCTTGGACGGCAATTGGTCTCTCGTCAGCCCCAGTCGAAGGCAACATTACGGTCAACCTCGAAACACTCAGCGGCGACGGCTCCGAGCAACTAATTGAAAGCATTCCCGACGCCTCGCCAATGAAGCCTGCTACCTGGATGCCCCTTCATCTCATTCCTTCACAAGACCAGACGGGCATCAATTCTCCTTCCGCAAAAGCAGGCGGAGAAGCTCTCTACACGCTTTCCGGCCTGCAAGTCCAGCCTTCGTTTAAAGGCATCCAAGTCCAAAACGGGAAGAAGACCTTGCGGCGTTGAAAAACTCAACACGTTAAGTCGCTCAACTTAACACGTTAAAATGGTCAACTTAACACGTTAAGTTTGTAAACTCACCACGTTAAGTTGACAAACTTACCACACGTCGCCGGAAAGAAGTCAAGGATTAACGATGCGGCCATCCTGCATGCAAATCTTTCTGTCGGCAATGTTGGCAAGCTGTTCGTCGTGTGTAACGATGACAAATGTCTGGCCGAATTGGTCGCGAAGGTCAAAGAAAAGACGATGAAGTTCCTGTTTGTTTTGTGTATCAAGCGAGCCGCTTGGCTCGTCGGCAAAGACCACATCAGGTTTGTTGACGAGGGCTCTCGCCACTGCCACCCTTTGCTTCTCGCCTCCGGAAAGCTCGTTGGGCTTATGGCTGGCACGGTCGGAAAGCCCCATGAAAGCAAGAAGTTCCTCGGCCCGACGCTTGGCCTCGCGTCTTGAAACGCCTCCAATAAGGGCAGGCATCATGACATTCTCGAGTGCGGAAAACTCCGGCAAAAGTTGATGGAACTGGAAAACGAAGCCCATGTGCTTGTTGCGAAAGGCAGAACGCTTGGCGTCGCTGAGATTCATTACGTTGACCCCGTCAATGACAACACTGCCGCTGTCGGGTTTGTCAAGGGTTCCCATTATTTGAAGAAGCGTCGTCTTACCCGCTCCACTAGCGCCAACTATGCTGACTATCTTGCCTCTTTCAATGTCAAGATCAATGCCTTTCAGCACTTCAAGCGTGCCGAAACTCTTCTTTATACCTCTTATCTCAATCATTTCAAAACTTTCTTACCGTTGATTATGTTTATACCTTTTTGTGGTTTGGCGAGTCGTTGACCCGAAAGGTTAAAGATGAGTTCGGATTTCTTTAAGGTCTCGGGGAACACAGAGATGCTGGTTGCATATTGCGATAAAAGGTAATCCAACCCAGCTTCTGCGTCTATCTCACCATATCCATAGTTGTTGTTGGGATAAGTCAGCGTGGGGTCATGGTGTTGGCAACTCGCTGCAAAAGCCTCAACGACCTGCTCTCGCGTCAGATTCGGAATGGCTTCCAACCATTGAGCAATAATGCCTGCAACAATCGGACAAGACATACTTGTGCCTCTTTGCGAGGACCAAGTATACTCGCGACCTTTGAAAGTGGAACGAGCAACGTCGAAATCAAGCAGATAGTCCGTGGGATGCGATTCGCGGTAATAGCTGTTGAAGGCTGCAATGACGTTCGATCCAGGAGCAAGCACCTCAGGCTTTATGTGGCCTTGAAGTGTCGGGCCACAACTGCTATAGTCTGCCACCTCGCCTCCAACGCCTCGATTATAGTCTTGCCACTTGCCGGCAAGGTTCGTGAAGCCTGTTCTGTAGGACGTCGCACCGACACAAATAACACTAGGGTCTGAGGCGGGCCAGTTGATATTATGCGACGTCTCGCCATCCATATAGTTTGAATAGATGGACCACGCCTTTAGATATCCAATCTGCGGGAACACCTCGACTTCGGCTTCTTTGCCCGTAACGCCGATTGCTGTCTGCACAGAAGTGATGACACCCTTGCCTATCTTTCTTATCACAACGTCGGTCGCGAGCTGACTTTCATCGTAGCAACAGGGATAAGAACCAAACGTCAGTTCGAATGTAAGGCTTCCCGCAGTAATTGTATCCACGATAAGACTGTCCTCGGCGGCAAGGATATCCTCGATTGGAACCTCATAATTGAGGTAAGTTTCCGAGGGAGAAGCCATGAAATCAAGTTGGATATTGAAGTTGCCACGACTGCGAAGCAACATATATGTCGTGACGCCAGAGATGGAAATGAGTGCTGCGGAACGCTCTTTGCCAAGAGGTTTCTGCATGTATGTCTGGCTGTTGCTCTCATTTCCTGCAGAAGCACAGATGATTCGACCAGGGCGAACAAGGCTGTCGAGCACGATGCTATAAAGTTGCGACTCGCCCCAAAGGTCTTCGTGACTGCCTTCGCTGAAGCTAATGACGCAGGGCTTATTCACTTTATCCGCATAACGGAAGATATATTCGAAGCCCAAGAGGTCGATGGCGCTACCGTAAAGTTCCCAAAGCGAATCGGGAACAAGTTCCTTATCACTCGTTACGGCATTGTTCACGAGACAGATATCGGCATCCGGAGCCATTCCGATGTAGGGCGTGTCATAGCCACTTCCGGCTGCCGTGCTTGCAGTATGCGTGCCATGATACTGCAGATGACTGTCGGAGGAGCAAGTCTTCTCGCGCACCTCGATGCTTGAAGTGTAGGCTTTTCCAACAGGAAGTTCCATGCCGTAAGCCGTTGCCGGTTGATTGTCGGCTGTTGTCTCCTCAAAGTCCAGCATGTCCCAGAAGGAACGGACACGATAGGTTCCGAGGTCTCGACTGTAGAAAGATGGGGTAGTCAGGTCGAAGCCAATGTCCATTACGCCTACCACAACGCCTCTTCCAGTATATGAAGAACGGCTAGCAGTAGCGGTACGGAGAACGTCAGAACGTGTTATGATGGCCGAAGTATCAGTATGTGCCTCGCAAGTTCTGCCGCTTTCGATACGATGAACCTCAGGTCGAAGGGACAACGCAGCAAGTTCTGTCTTGGGAATTGAAACGACGTATATGTCCCCCCAACGGGCATAAGTGTGGCAGTTATGCTGACGAAGAACCTTCTCATCATCTACTTTAATTAATGAAAGCAAACGCGATGAGGTCTGCGAATTAGCACGAAGTCTGCCATCTCGGCACTTTGCCTGTTCCTGCAAAACTGCATAACGAACCATTGGCGACATTTTATCGAATCTGGGACGCTGAGCCGCACTTAAATTTGAAACATTGAAAAGTTGAAAAGTTGAAAAGAGAAGCAGCAAGACGACGGCTGAACGTCGAGCCGTAAAGAAGAGTCGTCTTATCAGAGCTCCTATTGAGCGTGGTTGCCTTTGAACTGCTGTACCATTTGGCGTAAAGACTGAAATGCTTTCTTGCGGCTCGCCCCATTGGTCGGGGAAAAGCAGCATGACGCTCGTATGGCTGAAGTAACGATGAATGAGCATCGGCAGTTCTTCGAAGGCATTCTGATAGGAGATGAAGCCCGGCCTTGCAGTAACGGCCACGAGCATATCGCCAAGTCCCATTTCGTGACGCATATTGAGGAACTGCATCCAACGATTCATCTCGAAATAATGCGAGCGAACGTGGCTATGCTTCTGTTCCATATATCCTTTAATATAAGGTAATGTGTCGGGATGAGCATGGTATTCCAGATGACAATCAAGTTCCTCGCCAATTCGGCAAATGTGCTCCAACCACTTATAGAACCCGACTTCGTACTCTGCTTTCTGTGGTACGGCAATCACGACACGACGGATTGTTCCTGGAGGCACAATGCTGCGAACCGCCATTACCTCGCGGTGACTGCCGTTCAGGACGTTGTCTATGACCGGACCAAGCTGGGACTTCGACTCTCCGGTTGCTTTATCGTTGAGACACATAATGACCTCACCACAGTCGTATTCCGTCATTGTATGGAGGATGCCACCAGCTATGTTGGTGCTCATCCTGTTGACAATCGCCATCGGCACATCTGCAGCAGCAGCAATCATCTGTGCCTTCTCGAGCAATCTCTTGCCCTTTCGATGGCTGTTGTCCGTTGTCTGTTGCCCGTTATCGTATGCCACATGAAGTCCCATCAAACTGTCTGGGATGAAAGGATTGCGGATGAGGATGGCAAGTTGGGTCATCACGTCGACATTATCTTCTTGGCTATATGTGATGAGACACTTGCCGTGATAGGAGCCGCGATTGTCCTCGAGAGCGGTATCACTAAGGGCAAGTCCCTTCGCACCCCTGTTTGTGGCGAAGCCGCTAATGAGGCAACTGAACAGAATCAGCATGACTGTCCCGCCCAAGACCTCGTCGTTCATAAGTCCCACACCTGGTGCCGTGCCTATTGTCACAATGGCGAGAGCACCTGCGGCATGTGCGTTGGTGAGTCCGAACATGAGCCACATACTGTTCCTGCCCTCGCCCATCGTCCAAGCCATCAAGGCTGAAGCTAGCAACTTGGAGAGCATTCCCGTCACTACCATTACGGCAACAAGCCAAAGTGTCTCTGGGTTGCGAACGAGAATGCTTGGGTCGATTATCATTCCAACCCCGATAAGGAAGTAAGGGATGAACAGCGCGTTGCCCACAAACTCGAGTCGCGACATCAGGGGACTCGTTTTGGGAATGAGCCTGTTCACTATCAAACCGGCTAGGAAAGCGCCAAGCAAGCCCTCAAGACCCACCATCTTTGCCAAAGAAGCACTCAAGAAAACGAGTGCCAGAATGAAGATAAACTGCATCACTCCATCTTCGTAATGGCGCAGGAACCAGCGTCCAACCCTCGGAAAAACGAGGATTGCGAAGGCAACATAAATGCCACAGAGAAGCAGCCAAAGTGCTAAGTTCGCAACCGACCAGTCGGGTTTCTGTCCGTTTACCACTAAAGCAAGGACAAGTAAGGCTGCGAAAAGGGCAATCGCAGTAGCGACAACGCTCACTACAACTGCTCTGTGTCGGCTCAAACCATAGCGTCCAACGATAGGATACGTAACGAGAGTGTGGCTCGCATAAATGCATGCAAGCAGAAGGCTGGTAGGCAAAGAGAAGCCCAAGAGCCAGACGCTCGTCACAATACCCAACACGAAAGGAATCGTGAAGGTCAGAATGCCGAAGTTCAGACCTATTTTGCCATACTGCTCCACGCTGCCCATCTCAAGCTCCAGACCTGCGAGGAACATGATATAGTAAATGCCAACCTGACCGAAGAGCTCAAACGAACTATCGTGGGCAAGCAGGTTGAAGCCATAAGGCCCCACGAGAATGCCGGCCACAATCAGTCCTATGACTGGCGGCACACGCAGTCGTCTCAGCAGTAATGGCGCGAAGAGAATGATGCCAAGCACTACCGAGAATATCCACGTAGGGTCTGTGATGAGAGCCTTCTCCATTTAGGATTTGACAATTTACTGTTTACTTTTTAATGCCCAAAAGTGCATAAATCGGTACAAAGATACGAAAAAACTTTCAACTATCCGCTTTATGCTTTCAACTTTTTTCCCTTTCTCGCAAAGCTTATCTGTAGAGGTCTCTCAAAACACCACGTTAAGTTGTTCAACTTAACACGTTAAAATTGCAAACTCACCACGTTAAAATTGCAAACTCACCACGTTAAAATTGCAAACTCACCACGTTAAGTTTTGCAACACATCACGCCGCATTTGGAAACACTCCATTTGACATTAGTCAAAAATTCTCGCCTTTAAGTATAATTAAGAACTCGAAACGACAAACTATGAAGTATTTGTCGTACATTTGCAGCGAGAAAAATTTTAGAATTCTGAATTTATATAATTTGAATTAAGCTATGCGTGTTGCAATTGTTGGCGCAAGTGGAGCCGTAGGACAGGAGTTCCTGCGAGTTCTTGACGAGAGAAACTTTCCCATCGACGAACTGCTGCTTTTCGGCAGTCAGCGTAGTGCGGGCCGTAAATATACATTCCGAGGCAAGGAAATCGAAGTGAAGCTCCTGCAACATAACGACGACTTCAAGGGTGTTGATATTGCCTTCACGAGTGCTGGAGGCGGTACAAGCAAAGAGTTTGCCGAGACCATCACAAAGCACGGAGCTGTGATGATCGACAATTCCAGCGCATTCCGAATGGACGAAGACGTGCCCTTGGTCGTGCCCGAATGCAATGCCGAAGACGCTCTCAACCGTCCTCGTAATATAATTGCAAACCCCAACTGCACCACCATAATGATGGTCGTCGCCCTGCAAGCCCTTGAGAATCTGTCGCACATCAAGCGTGTGCACGTCGCTTCATATCAGGCTGCAAGCGGAGCAGGAGCAGCTGCAATGGCCGAACTCTACGAGCAATCGCGTCAATTCCTTGCAGGAGAGAAGCCGACCGTCGAGAAGTTCGCCTATCAGCTGGCTTTCAACGTGATTCCTCAGATTGACGTCTTCTGCGACAACGGCTACACTAAAGAGGAGATGAAGATGTACAACGAGACCAAGAAGATCATGCATACCGACTGCGAAGTAAGTGCCATGTGTGTGCGTGTACCCAGTCTCCGTTGCCATAGTGAAAGCGTTTGGGCAGAGACAGAGCGGCCTGTAAGTGTCGAAGAATTTCAGGAAGCTATCCGAAATGGTGAAGGCCTTCAGCTCGAAGACAATCCTGCAAGCAAGACTTATCCGATGCCTCTCTTCCATGAGAACTGCGATGATGTCTTCGTAGGCCGCGTTCGCAAGGACCTCGCAAACCCAAATGGCATCACATTCTGGCTGGTAAGCGATCAAATTAAGAAAGGTGCAGCCCTCAACGCAGTACAGATTGCCGAATACCTCATCAAGGTCGGTAATATATAATAAGGTATAATAGTATTACATTTAACGCCTCATTGCACTATTCGTATACTGCAAAGAGGCGTTTTTTTTATGTATAAACATTAATTTAACAGAGAATGAGAAAATAAATGACGAAATGCTTGGAGTATATTAAAATAAAGTGTAACTTTGGGACAAAATATGCCTAATTAACCCAAATATTAACTAAAATCTACAAGTATGAAGAAACATTTATTAATTCTCGCTTCGCTTGTGTTGGGCTTGGGACAAGTATTTGCCGACCAGGTCACATTTAGCCTAGCAGACCTGAGGGCATCGCTTCCTTCAGGCAACACAAATGTTGAAGTGCCTTACACATGGAAGGTTTCGCCTTATCATGTGACGGTTACCATCGCAAAAAAGGATGGAACAACCGGCACATTGGGTATTGCCGACCCAACAACCCTCACAAACTACACCTTGACCGTAAAAGTTGCTGGTGCAGGCAAACTCAATGGTATCACTGTTACCACTAATCCTCCAAGCCAAAGCGCTAACGTTACCGCCAGCACAGGCACTTATGCAAGTGGTTCATGGACACCAGAAGGCTCAACAACGAATGTTACCTTCACTCCGACAGGAACATTCCGTCTGAAAAGCCTTACTGTCAACTACACGCCCGACAGTGGTTACACACCTGATGTACCAGACGAGGGTCCGACAGAACCCTTCGAGGCGACTCAGATTGACGATCTCAAATCCTACACAGGCAATGACCCCTATGTGTATGACAACAACACCCAGAAGTACTACGCCCTCAATAGCAATGGCGAATACGAAGAGTATGGTGTCGTCACGGAAGTCAACACATTGAAGGTGGCTGGTGATGCAATTACTGAGATTGAATACATCAAGAGCACCAACAATGCATACATCAACCTGAACTACATTCCCAAGGCAAACTCTAAAGCTGTTTGCACAATGGTTGCAGAGAATGGCGGAGACTGGAAGGCCGCATATGGTTGCGGTTACTATCAGAATGGATGGAAGGATCGCTTCTGCTTCTTCACAACCAACGGTGCCATTAATCTAGGTGGCGAGACAATCAAAAAGGATAGTATGGTCTTTAGCCAAAAGATTGTCACCGTCCTTGATGCTGTTGCAGGCAAGT
>Ga0247609_10000340_pt1 | contig 67330 bp, 53 predicted proteins | sample 172DNAGHGlowgp2_FD_193487 | JGI IMG/M metagenome (GOLD analysis project Ga0247609, IMG submission 193487) | Sheep rumen microbial communities from Palmerston North, Manawatu-Wanganui, New Zealand - 1728 DNA GHGlow gp2 | ecosystem: Host-associated > Mammals > Digestive system > Stomach > Rumen ...
ATGCCATTACTGCCAGTAGTAAAGCTGGGCAGTCAGGACCCTTTATCGACTTTATGCTGGGCGAAATTTATAAGACGCTGAAAGCCCATCAGGGTGCGCCGTTGCAGAATAAAGTTCCTAATAAAGTTCCTAATAAAGTTCCTAATAAACTCAAGAAAGAATTTCCGGATATATCCGATGCTACATGGGACGTATATAGGATATTGAAATCCAGTCGTTCGGCATCATCAGAAGAAATCGGTGAAGCATTAGGCATTAGCAGTCGTATGGTTCGCAAGCATATTGCCTCTCTGCGTGAGGCTGGTATCATAGTCCGTATAGGCAGCAACAAAACAGGTCATTGGGAAATAGTCAGAAAGGAGGAGGGAGTATATCAAATATCAAATAACAAATAACATTTTGCTATGAAACGAAGTGTATAATTATGTTAATAATGTAATTTCGTCGGCAAAGCCGTTCTACCCGGACTTTCACGTATTCTTTCCCCGGAGGTACTCCGCGAAGATGCGGGCGGCACACTCGACCTTGGCGGCACAGGGACGGCTCTTGTAATAGGCTGCCGTACGAGCGGAAGCCTGATAGCTGCAGGAGGCCATCTCGTGACCCTGCAGACCCAGAATCTCGGCACAGATAAGGCTGCCGTTCTCTGCCTTCGACTTGGCCAGCAGCTCCTGGACGACTTTGTAGCAGGCTGACTTGCCCTCGCGGTCGCTGCCCTCGGTCTGACCGCAGTCGAGCCCCACCAGCATGACGATGCCCGAAACGGCACCACACATCATACGCATGCGCCCTACCCCGCCACCGAAGCCCGCAGAGAGCTTCTTTGCCAATGTGTCGTCAAGCCCGTAAAGGTCGGCAAAGGCTGCCACGACACTCTGGCAGCAGCCGTAGCCTGCCATGAAGTTGTCAACGGCACGCTGAACGCGTTGTTCTAATTCCAAATCGGTCATAACTGCTTGATTTTTGGCTGCAAAAGTACAAAAAAGACAGGAAGTAATGCCAAGGAGCAGCAGGATTCTGATGTTAATTATTTCTAAAAAAGTCAACGTGACGGGGAATGTAAGCCGAGAGTTGCGAGTTTTTTTGTAATTTTGTGGGCTAAAGGAAACAAACACAATTAGTATTGTATTAATAGTTATTATTCATTCAAATGATTTATTCAACAGAAGTCAAAAACATGTGCAGCGTCTGCAAGGGCGCTTATCATGGACCTGCACCCATTCCCGAGGAGGGCAAGTGGATTCAGGCAAAGGAGATTAAGGACATTTCGGGCTACACCCACGGTATCGGTTGGTGCGCTCCCCAGCAGGGTGCGTGTAAGCTGAGCCTGAACGTAAAGGACGGCATCATCCAGGAAGCTCTGGTTGAAACCATTGGTTGCACGGGTATGACCCACTCAGCTGCCATGGCCAGCGAGATTCTGCCTGGCAAGACGCTGCTGGAGGCTCTGAACACCGACCTCGTTTGTGACGCCATCAACACCGCCATGCGCGAGCTGTTCCTTCAGATTGTCTATGGTCGCACACAGAGTGCCTTCTCTGAGGGCGGTCTGGCCATCGGCGCCGGTCTGGAAGACCTGGGCAAGGGCCTGCGTTCACAGACAGGTACACTCTACGGCACCATGGCAAAGGGTACGCGCTACCTGGAGCTGACCGAGGGTTACATCACCAAGCAGTTCCTCGACGAGAACAACGAGGTATGCGGCTACGAGTACGTACACCTGGGCAAGATGATGGAAGCCGTGAAGAACGGTATGGACGCCAACGAGGCTATCAAGAAGTTCACCGGTTCCTATGGTCGCACGACTGAGGAGCAGGGTGCTGTCAAGGCTATTGATCCACGTAAGGAGTAATTGATAATTGAGAATTGAAAATTAAGAATTAACAAGTAAAAAGATTATTCCTATGATACGTAAAGTACAGTTTGAAAGTCAAGAGCGTCGCATCGCACAGGTGCTTGCTGCTCTGAAGGAGAATGGCATCAATAGTATTGAAGAGGCCAACGAGATTTGTGACAAGGCTGGCGTTGATCCTTACCAGATGTGTGAGGACACCCAGCGTATCTGCTTCGAGAACGCTAAGTGGGCATACGTTTGTGGTGCTGCCATCGCTATCAAGAAGGGTGTGAAGACAGCTGCCGACGCTGCCGAGGCCATCGGTATCGGCCTGCAGAGTTTCTGTATTCCCGGTTCTGTTGCCGACGACCGTAAGGTAGGTATCGGCCACGGTAACCTGGCTGCCCGTCTGCTCCGCGAGGAGACCGAGTGCTTCGCCTTCCTGGCAGGCCACGAGAGCTTCGCTGCTGCCGAGGGTGCCATCAAGATTGCCGAGATGGCCAACAAGGTGCGCCAGAAGCCTCTGCGCGTTATCCTGAACGGTCTTGGCAAGGATGCTGCCCAGATTATCAGCCGCATCAACGGTTTCACCTATGTTCAGACCCAGTTCGACTACTTCACCTCTGAGCTGAAGATTGTCCGTGAGGTGCCTTACGGCAAGAACCCCAGCCGTCTGAAGGTGAAGTGCTATGGCGCTGACGACGTACGCGAGGGTGTTGCCATCCTGTGGCACGAGAATGTTGACGTCAGCATCACGGGTAACTCTACCAACCCCACCCGCTTCCAGCACCCCGTAGCAGGTACCTACAAGAAGGAGCGCACGCTGGCTGGAAAGCCCTACTTCTCAGTAGCTTCCGGCGGTGGTACGGGTCGTACCCTGCACCCGGACAACATGGCAGCAGGTCCCGCTTCCTACGGCATGACCGACACCATGGGCCGCATGCACTCTGACGCTCAGTTCGCAGGTTCTTCTTCTGTTCCTGCTCACGTAGAGATGATGGGCTTCCTGGGTATTGGTAACAACCCGATGGTAGGTGCTACGGTAGCTATTGCCGTTGCCATCGACCTGGCCCTGAACAAGAAGTAAGAGGAGCCCAGCCCTCCACCCCTCCACCCCTCCTAACCTCCCCGAAGGGGAGGAATAAAAAAGAGGAATAAAAAAAAGAGGATATGTTTTACGGCATATCCTCTTTTTTGCGTCCTACAGCAGCGGACGCACAAAGGCGTAGGTGAAGGTCAGCAGGAGCACCAGGAGCGACACGTAGGCCGTGCGGTACTCATAGCCCGAAGGGCTGAAGCCACGCGAGGTATAGCGGCGGTTACCCACCCAGCGCTCATTGGCGTAGCGGAAAAGGGAATAGACGGTCAGGGCAGTTATGGTACCCCAGAGCAGGCCTACCAGAATGTCGCCAGGATAGTGGACGCCCAGGTACAGACGGGTCCAGCAGTTGACCAGCGAATAGGTCACCATGCCCACGGTAAACCAGCGGTAACGCACCAGCAGGCTGAAGAACAGGGCAATGCTGAACGTGTTGGAGGCATGGGCGGAGAAGAAGCCGTAGTTGCCGCCACGGTAATCATCGACCACATCGACGAGATGGCCTATCTGCGGGTCATGGGTAGGTCGCCAGCGGGCCACCAGGGGTTTGACTATCTCGTCGTCAATGGTGCCCGCCATGAGCACACACAGCCCGGCAGCTGCCAGGATGAGCACGATGGTACGCCAGTTGGCGTTGTTCTTGATGACCACGAACAATAGTGACAGGTAGAGCGGAATCCACGTCTTGGCATTGGTCAGCACAAGCACCACCTGGTCGAGGTAGTAGGAATCGCTTCCGTTGAGCATCAGCAACAGCTGCTTGTCAAATTGTATCAGTTCTTCCATTTCAAAATATTATTTTAGGAAGTTAGAAGAAGTTAGAAGAAGTTATCGCTTCGCTCATGAAGTTAAAGGACAATGGTTCTTTAGACTTCCACAAGTCCTACGGTACATTTGTCTTCTTACTTCCTTTTACTTCATCTTACTTCTTCTTACTCCCTCTAACTTCTTCTAACTCCCTCTAACTTCCTCTAAATCACCTCAATGGCCTCAGTAGCTATCCACCCCTCCTTACCGTCAGGCAGGCGAACCTCCTTCCAGTCCTTCATGGAGCCGTCGGTAATCTCCACACGCGTACCCTCATGGAGCCGGAAGAGGTCGGTGCCATTCTGGGCAGGTGTACTCTTCACGCTGGTTTCCGAAGCCACGACAATGGCTCCTGTACGATTGGTCAGCATGTGTTTCTGATGCCAGGCAAAGACATTGGACATGAGAAAAAGCAGCACCATGAGGACTGCCCCGAAGAAACCCAGTTTCTGCAATGCCACACGCCCGGAGAAAAGATAGACCAGGAACAGCACAATGGCCAGGAACAGTACGACGAGCGCTGTCCACCCCCAGGCATCGACACCCATCAGGTTGACCACGGAGCGATACCAGGTGACCAGAAAGAAGTCGGCGCTGGGCGACAGCTTGTCAACCGTCTTCTGGCGGGCCAGCTGCAGGTTGTGGCGTATGTCGCCGTCGCCTGGTTCCAGGAGCAGGGCACGCTCATAGTTCAGAATGGCCCGCGTATAGTTGTCGGAACGATAGTAGGCATTGCCCAGGTTATAGTAGATGTCGGCACTGACGCCCTGCTGCAACAGGGCTTCATACTGTTTGATGGCTTCCTGATAGTGCTGACGGGCATAGGCGCTGTCGGCCTCAGCCTTACTCACGGCATGGGCCGAGAAAGACACAAGGGACAAAAGGCAGCAAAGCCAAAAACGCGTCACCAGGCCCTTTACGCTTTTCATATGATGTTTCATTGGTTTCATGTCTTACCTTTTTAGTTTTTTACCATTCATGGTCTCGTCAATACGGGTGATGGCCGTCATGGCTGCGTTGAACGTCTTGTTCATGTTGCCCGTCGCATCGCCGGGAGCATAACGCTCAAACTCACACTCGTCGAGGGCTGTCAGGAAGAGCTGGATGGTCTCAGTATCCACCTGGCGCTCACTCAGGCGCAGGCTGATATTGTCGCGCGTCAGCTGTTCAACAGGAATGCTCAGTTTGTCGCCGACATAGCCCCAAAGGGCACGCAGTACCTCGTCGTAGAACGCATCGGAACGGCCCTGCTTCATCAGTTTGTCGGCCTTCTTCAGACGCTTCACAGCCACCTTGTTGGCCTTCTTGCCACGCATCTTGCTGATGTTGGCATTGTCGATGGCACGCTGGCGGAAGATGATGAAGAGCGAGAGGAACGCCAGAGCCAGCAGACCGAGGGCTATCCAGTAGCCTGCAGAACCGAAGAAGTAGTCGCCCTGCTGCTTCAGACGGCTGTCGCCTGTCTTGATGTAGTGGATGTCCTTGTTCAGTTCGTCGATATCCTGCTGGCTGACGCTTACGTTGCCGTTGCCGCTGCCCTTGGCGACCTTCAGTTGGAAGGCATCGGTCTTCAGCGTCTTATAGGCATTGGACTGTGTGTCGTAATACGTGAACGCTACCGGCGGAATGTCATAGACTCCCTGATGGCGCGGAACGGCAAGAAACTCCCACGTGATGCTGCCCTGCAGACCATTGCTGGTCAGGCGCGTCTGCTCGGTCTGCTTGGCATCGTACTTGTCGAAGTCCTGCGGGAAGTTGACCACGGGTTCCTTGATGAGCTTCATGTTACCAGAACCGCTGACGGTAATCTTCAGCGTGACAGGGTCGTTGGCCTTCACCTCCTGGTGGTCGAGCGTGGCCTTGATGCTGTACTGCCCCACTCCACCCGAGAAACCGGCAGGACGCTCAGGCAACGGCAGCACCTCAACAGACAGCCCGGGGGCCTGAATCTTCTTCTTCACCTCGACATAGCCGCTGCCCCCATTGAAGAACGCCTCAAAGGGGTCAACATTCTGATTGGCTTGTACCACGACACCTTCAAAGGTAATGGGCGGTATCTCCAACTTGCCGGTCATCTGCGGGAACATGACATACTGACTCCACGTTACCGTACGGTAAGGACGGCCGTTGACATTCTCCATCGTAAATTTCTTCTGCTGCGGCAGAGGTATCTCCTGCGAATAGAAGCTCTTGAGGTCAGGCATCTTACCATTGAGCGACGTCAGGTCAACCAACGTATATACCTTATAGGTCAACAGAATAGGCTCTTGCTCGTGGACACGGCTCTTGTTGGCACTGACCTTGATGAAGAGGTCGCTGCCCGAGATGGCTGAACCGGCAGGACGAACGCCGCTGGGCTGGCGCTGCTGCGACTGACTGCCACCGGCATGGCTCTGGGCCTGTCCCGACACCTTGATACGCAGGCTGTTGGAAGTCACCTGTTTGCCGTTTACTGTGGCACGGGCGGGCGGAATGGTGAAGGTGCCGTTGGAAGTAGCACAGAGAATATAGGTATAGGTGACGGATGACGAACTGCTGGTATGGCCGTTGACCATCTGGAAACTGGACTGCCTCGACGTGCTGGGACCCATCAGGACTTCCAGCTCAGCGGGTATATTGCCGGCACGGAAGCCTTCCACATCGTCGGTATTCACCTTGTAGGTCAGACGGAACTGCTCACCTGCAGCCACCTGCGACGGGGCGCTGGCGGTAATGCTCTGAGCCACGACATTGAGAGTGAAGAGTGAAGAGTGAAGAGTGAAGAATACAGCGCATAACAGCCATCTCCACCTTGTCTTCATTCCTGCTCTCAAAATCATCTTTTCCATACTATATGCGGTAGCAAATTTATCACTCTTCATTCTTCACTCTTCATTTATATTACCAGTTTTTCCTCAGTCGCTTACGACCCTGCTGCTGTTGCTGTTCCTGCATGCGCTTCTGGGTCTGACGTTCCTGCTGCAGAGCAGCATTCAGCAACTGTTCGGCATTCTCCTTGCTCATCTGGGGCTGCTGTTGCTGCTGCTCCTTCTTCTGCTCTTCTTCCTTTTTCTGCTGCTGTTGCTGCTGTTGTTGCTGCTGCTCCTTCTTGTCCTGGTCGTCTTTCTTGTCATCGTTACCGCCACCACCATTCTGCGGCTGGTTCTTCAGCTGGCGCTTGCAGAGTTCCAGGTTATAGCGTGTCTGGTCATCGTGTGGATTCAGACGGAGGGCTTCCTTGTAGGCAGCGATGGCATCCTTGAACATCTGACGGGTCTGGCAGACGACACCAATATTATGGTATGCCTGATACTTGCGCTGGGGGTTCTTCTCAAGCTTGGCAGCCGTCTGATACTGTACCACGGCAGCGGAGTCCTTCTTCTGAGCCAGCAGCGCATTACCCAGGTTATAGGCAGCCTGCGGATTACGGCCGTTGGCCTCTACTGCCTTACGGTAAAGCACCTCGGCATCAGCATACTGACCGGCACGGAACTGCTGGTTTCCCTGACGAATCAGCTGGCGGTCGGCCTGGGCAGCAGCACTTAATGGCAAAAGGGCCAAAAGACATATAGGCATGAACCGTTTACCCTTAAACAGCTGTACGTTCTTGAACAACGGATTCTTACGCTCCAACAGGATGACCTCGAACACCAGCAGCAACAGGGCTGCCAGGGCAAACCAGACGAAATACTCGTTATAGCTGTTATACACCTCGGCAGATATCTCTTTCTTCGAGAGTTTGTCAAGCTCATCGTTCAGCTGCTGCTGGGCGGCATAGCCGTTCTCCACGTGGATATAGGTGCCTCCGCCTGCCTGCGCTATCTGCTTACACATGTCTTCGTTCAGAGCCGACATGACGGTATTGCCCGTCTCGTCAAACATGTACTTACCCGTAGAGGGATCTGGTATGGGAGCACCTCCTGTGGAGCCCACACCCAGCACATAGACGCGCATGCCACGCTTCTTGGCAGCCTCGGCAGCCTCGACGGCACCGCCCTCATGGTCCTCACCATCGGTAATGACGATGATGGCCTTGCCTACCTGGTCGTCCTGGCTGAAGCTGTGCTCCGCCATCTCAATGGCAGCGGCAATATCTGTGCCTTGTGTGCCAATCATCGAGGGGTCAATACTGCTCAGGAACATCTTGGCCGACACATAGTCGCTGGTCATGGGCAGCTGTACAAAGGCATCGCCGGCAAAGACAATCAATCCTATCTTGTCGTTCGAAAACTTGTCAACAAGGTTCTCCACCATCATCTTGGAACGTTCCAGACGACTGGGGGTGACATCCTGGGCTCGCATGGAGTTGGAGATGTCCATCGCTATGATGGTCTCTATGCCCTTACGCTTCTCTGTCTTCGTTCCTGCTCCCCAATGCGGGCGGGCAAAAGCCACGATAAGCAGGGTAAGCGAGCCTAACAGCAGGCCGTATTTGGCCATGGAACGCCAGCGAGACACGTCTGGCATGAGCTGACGCACCAGTTCGGGGTCGCCAAACTTGCGCAGCTTGCTCTTCTGGCGCCAGCGCACGAGGAACCAGATAGCTGCCAGTACGGGTATCAGTACCAATAGCCAAAGATAAGCGGGGTCTTCAAAATATCTGTTCATGACGGAATCCTCCTGAATATAGTTACACGAAGCAGCAACTCCAACAGCAAGACGAGGATGGCGGCCAGCGCAAACGGCTGGTAAGCCTCGTAGCGTTTGCTGAACTGCTTGACGTTGAGCTTCGTTTTCTCCAACTGGTCAATCTCCTTGTATATCTGCTGCAACTCACGGGTGTTGGTGGCACGGAAGAACTTGCCGTCCGTAGCATGGGCAATATCGCCCAGCGTCTTGGTGTCAATCTCTACGGGCAGGTTCACATACTGCACGCCATTGCCGACCGGCATCGGGTAACGTGCTGTGCCATTGGTACCTGCACCAATGGTATAGACACGGATTCCCAGGCTCTTGGCTATCTCGGCTGCCGTCATGGGCGAAATGTCACCCATATTGTTCGAACCGTCAGTCAGCAGGATAACCACCTTGCTCTTGGCCTTGGAATCCTTCAGACGGGCTACGGCATTTGCCAGTCCCATACCAATGGCGGTACCGTCCTGAATGAGTCCGCGGGCGGCAATGTCAGCACGTACGTTATGCAACAGGTTCAGCAGCGAAGCATGGTCGATGGTCATGGGGCACTGCGTGAACGACTCACCGGCAAAAATGGTCAGGCCGATGTTGTCGTTGGGACGGTCGGCTATAAACTCTGCTGCCACCTTCTTGGCGGCCTCAATACGGTTAGGACTCAGGTCTTCTGCCAGCATGGAGGTTGAAACATCCATGGCCAGCATGATGTCAATGCCCTCTACGGTACGGTCCTTCCACGAGTTACTGGTCTGAGGACGTGCCAGTACGATGACGATGAGCACGAAGGCTGCCATGCGCAACAGCATCTGCAGGGGCATCAGCGTCACCTTCCAGCTACGCGGAGCATAGCGATAGGCATTGGTATCGCTCATCCGCATGGTTGGCTCGCTCTTCTTCCTGAACATCAGATACCAGATGATGTACGGTATCAGCAACAGGAGCAACAGGAAAAAACCTTTATTTACGAATTCCATATCTTCTATTGTATTAATTGCCAGGTGCCGTAGGCTACATAGGCCAACAAGGCCACGCAAGCCACAGCAACGATGCCAATGACAATCTTCAGCACACGGCGCGTCTTAACCGAACGCTGGTCTTCCTCCGACAACTGCGGACGAATCACCTCCTCGGTAGGCAGGTTCTCGGCCTTGGTGCTATTGATGAACTCTACGGCATTCACCAGATTCATGTCGTTCTCATTAAGCATGGTGGAATACTTGGCGAACTTCACCAGGTCAGCAGTCTGGAAGAGACCGCGTAACTCGTCAAGGGCCTTTTGGTCGCCCTGCTGCATCAGACGGTCGATAATCTCTGAGCTGGTCATCTCCATGGCCGAGAAGCCATAACGCTCCTCTATATAACGGCGGATGGTGTCAGTCAGTTTCGTGTAGTACTCCTTCTGATTCTCAGATGTCGGCATCTTGTCGGCCTTAATCTGTTCGATCTCCTTCATCGCCTTTTGGTGCGGCAGCAGCTTCTTCACCACCCTGACGTAGGTAATGATAGGCTTGTTGTCGCGCAACCGCAGATACAGGTAGAAGCCCAAAGCCAGCAACACCAACATGAGTACGGAGAGCCAGAATAAAGGTGCCCATTCGCTCCAGAGGAACGGATTGTCCTGCACGTCCTTCGGTCCGTAGAACTTCTCAAAGTGAGTGGTATCTACATCAATACCAATCACTTTCAGCGCCAGGCTCTTGCTTTTTACGGTGTCGCCGTTGACCAATACGGCAAAGGGTGGCAGGTAGTACAGGTTCTCGTCGAACGAGGTCAGCGTCAACACCTGCACACGGTCTCCCTCATTGCGTGTCTCAATGACCTCAACACCTGGCGTCAGCTGCTGCGTACGCTCATATTTCGGGAAACTGACGGTGGCTCCTTCCGGGGCTATTACGGTCAGCGTTACGTGGGTCTGCTCGCCCATCAGTATCTCGATGGAGTCAATACGTGCCTCGACACTTTGTGCCACTACTTGACTGTATGACAAATGATAAATGATAAATGACAAACCTATCACCATCATCCATCTGCTATGGTATATTTGCTTTATTCTATTTCTCATTTTTCATTAAAGAAGGGAGGCACAGCCCCTTATCATTTCTCACTATGGCCGCCGACCGCTTAGCTTCGTTGTTTGAAGAGCAGCAGCAGGGCCTTGACAAAATCTTCGTTGGTAGCCACACTGACATGGTCAACATTACTTTTGTTGAACGCATCGTTCAGCTTGGCCTGGCGCAGCAGGAAATACTGTGTATGAGCCTGACGCAGCCGTCGGCTGGAAGTGTCGATATACTGCTCATGCCCCGTCTCAGCATCCACCACACGCATCAGCCCCACGTCGGGAAGGGTCTTGGCACGCTGGTCATAGACCTGTATGGCCACCACGTCGTGCTTGCGGTTACAGATGGTGAGAGGCTGCAGGAAGTCCTGCTGGTCAAAGAAGTCGCTCAGCACGAAAGCCGTACAGCGACGCTTGGCCACGCTGGTCATGAACTCCAAAGCCCCGCGAATGTCCGTACGACGGCTCTCAGGCTTGAAGTCCAGCAATTCACGGATGATGTAGAGAATGTGCTTGCGGCCTTTCTTCGGCGGAATGTACTTCTCTATGCGGTCAGAGAAAAACACCACACCTATCTTATCGTTGTTCTGGATGGCAGAGAAAGCCAGCGTAGCGGCTATCTCCGTCACCATGTCACGCTTCATCTGCCGCTGGGTACCGAAGTCCAGGCTTCCGCTGACATCAATAAGCAGCATGACGGTCAGCTCGCGCTCTTCTTCAAACACCTTTACATAGGGACGGTGGAAGCGGGCTGTCACATTCCAGTCAATGTCGCGCACATCGTCGCCAAACTGATACTCGCGCACCTCCGAGAATGCCATACCGCGTCCCTTGAACGCCGAATGGTATTGTCCTGCAAAGATGTTCGAGCTCAGACCACGCGTCTTGATCTCTATCTTCCTGACTTTCTTAATGATTTCAGATGTCTCCATCAATGATCCGTTATCTGTTGTCAATCATCAATTCATCAAGGCACTTCCACCTTATTGATAATCTTGGATACTATCTCCTCGCTGGTTACGTTGGATGCCTCTGCCTCGTAGGTCAGACCAATACGATGACGCAGCACGTCGTGAGCTACAGCACGCACATCCTCGGGAACCACATAGCCGCGACGCTTGATGAAGGCGTAAGCGCGGGCTGCCTTGGCCAGGTTGATGGAGGCACGGGGGGAACCGCCGAAGGAAATCATGTCCTTCATGTCCTTCAAGCCATAGCGGTCAGGATAACGGGTGGCAAAGACGATGTCGGCAATATACTGCTCTATCTTCTCGTCAATATAGACCTCACGCACCACGGCACGGGCACGGAGAATATCATCGGCTGTTGTCACAGGAGTTACCGTAGGCAGACCACCACCAATATTCTCACGGATAATCTTCTTCTCCTCCTCCAACGTGGGATAGTCAATGACCACCTTCATCATGAAACGGTCGGTCTGTGCCTCAGGCAGCGGGTAGGTTCCCTCCTGCTCTATGGGGTTCTGCGTGGCCATCACCAGGAAGGGGCTGGGCAACTGGAATGTCTCGCTACCAATGGTCACCTGCTTCTCCTGCATGGCTTCGAGCAGTGCGCTCTGTACCTTGGCCGGGGCACGGTTTATCTCATCGGCCAACACGAAATTGGCAAACACGGGACCTTTCTTCACCTGGAAGTTCTCGTCCTTCTGGGAATAAATCATCGTACCGATGACGTCTGCCGGTAACAGGTCGGGGGTGAACTGTATGCGCTGGTACTTTGCATCAATCAGCTGTGAAAGCGTCTTGATGGCCAGCGTCTTGGCCAGTCCAGGCACACCTTCCAGGAGGATATGTCCGTCACTCAGCAACGAGATAAGTAAGGTGTCAACTAAATGTTTCTGACCCACGATGACACGGTCCATGCCCGTAGTCAGATTGGTTACGAATGCGCTTTGCTGCTCAATTCGCATGTTCAGTTCTCTGATGTCAATAGCTTCTGCCATAGTTTTATTTCGTTTCGTTTTATGTTTTGCAGCTGCAAAAGTACTCAATTCCCTTGGTATAACAGCAATTTTGGCGTCTAATAATTATTAAATCATCTAAAAGACGTTAAAGCAAACGTCCCACACAATGGCGGGACGTTTACTCTTTTCTCCTGTCGGAGGATTATTTCTTTCGTTTCTTCTTCAGTTCCAGCTTGGGAATCTTGACCGTCTGGCCTTCCTTGAGGTCTGCATTCGACTTGATGCCATTGAAGGCCTCAATGTAGCATTCCATACCGGAGCCTAAGGTTCGCTTGGCCATGCGGGCTGTTGTTTCTCCGGGACGTACCTTGATTGTAAAGTCTTCACCCACAATACGATAGGCTCCATAACGCAGACGCGGGTCGGCCTTCTCCCACTTGTCTTCTACCACCTTGGGAGCCGGTTTTTCTTCCTGAACTGCAGGCTTCTCTTCCCGGACGGCAGGCTTCTCCTCCCGGACTTCAGACTTTGCCTCGGCAACTGATTGCAGCTCAGGCTGAGGTGCCGCCTGGATGGTATCGGCAGCTGCCGTTGTTGCGGAACTGTCAACTGACACCGTATCGTTGGCCGTAGTGTCAACAGGAACAACAGCCGGAATTGCCACCTCACACTCCTGTACGTATTGCCTACCCTTCTGATAGCCAAAGTAATAGCCTCCGGCAGCTGCTGCAACCAGCAGCAACAAAACACCCAGCACTTTCAAAACTGTATTCCAGGTGTTCGATTCCGGCTTCACTTCTTCCTGTGGTACATAAACCGTATGAACCACGACCTTCTCACGGGAAGCCTCTTCATTCTCACCTAAAGGAGATTCTGGTTCGGGCTCCGGCTCGGGTTCCTGTTCGGGTTCGGATTCCTGTTCAGGCTCAGACTCAAGTTCAGGCTCAGGCTCGGGGTCTGGCTCAGGCTCGGGTTCGGAGACAGTTTCAACCATCTGTTCTGTCTCAGGCTCGGCTACGGGTTCTCTATCAGTGTCTGCTTCGGGTTTGGCCTCTGCCTCGATGGGTGCTTCTTCGGTTTCGGCTTCAACTTCTGCTTCTTCCTCTGCCTCAGCTGTCTCCCTTTGGGTGGACAGGAGGGGGAATGCCATATCGTCGAAGTTCACCCCTTCGTTCAGCGGTACAGTCTCAAACTGTGAGAACGGCTTGTTGACCAACTCCTTCATAGTGGCATCAGGCGTAAACGTCACCTTGGCATGTCCCTGTATCAGCACACGCTCACCGGTTGAGACGCTGACACTCTCACGGTCGCCAACCTCCACAATCTTGAAAGTACCCAATCCGCGTACCTTGACCTGTCCGTCACGCTCCAAACCCTCGCTGATGACGGCAAAGAAGGCTTGTGCGAACTGCTCCGCAGAACGCTTTTCCAACCCGTTCTTCGCGACGAGAACGGCAGCAATATCCTGTATCGTCCGCTTCTCCATCACTCTTGCCCTCCCTTCTTCAGCCGGTCTTTCCAGGTAGTGCTGGGTTTGAATCCCAACACGAGCTTGGGGGGAACCAGCATACGCTGTCCGGTAGATGGATTCACCATGATACGCTCCATCTTCTTTTTCACTTCAAACGTGCCGAAGGAGGGCACAAAGACTGTAGCGTCCTCCAGGAAGCTGTCGCTCATGGCATTCACCAAGTTCGTCACCAACCGCTGGGTGTCGGCTGTGCTGTACCCCATCCGGGTTGACAATTCGCTTATAAACTCTTTATTATTCATATCTTCTATTTTCCTCCTTTCTCATGCCTCCAGCGTTGTACCATAGAGGTCAAGCGCTTCGGCATCGGTTATCTTCACATCGTAGAAACAACCTATCTCCAGCCCTTCTGAAGCAGGTATCAGCACTTCCGGATCTACCTCTGGCGAGCTGAACTCCGTGCGTCCCACAAAAAAATCACCCTCCTGACGGTCTATTATCGTACGCAGCACCTGTCCGACGCTCTCAGCATCCATCGACGTGGCAATGGTCTGCTGCAAGCGCATCAGCCGGTCCAACCGCCGCTGCTTCACGTCCTCTGGAACGTCGTCCTTGTAGAGCTTTGCCGAGGGGGTCCCGTCTTCCTCGGAATAGGCAAAGGCTCCCATGCGCTCAAAACGGGCCCAGCGAACAAAGTCGAGTAGTTCCTGGAAGTCCTCATCGGTTTCGCCGGGGAAGCCCACCATCAGCGTGGTACGCAGACAGATGCCCGGAACCTCGCGGCGCATGGTTTCTATGAGGTCGTAGGTTTCTTGCTTGGTGATGTGTCGCTGCATACGCATCAGCACAGGGTCGCTGATGTGTTGCAGGGCTATGTCCAGATACTTGCAGACGTTCTTCTTCTCACGCATTACCCGCAACAGGTCCATGGGAAAGTGCGACGGATAGGCATAGTGCAGACGTATCCACTCCACACCCTCTATGTCGGCCATCTTTTCCACCAGTTCGGCTATATGCTGCCTGCCGTCAATATCAATGCCGTAATAGGTCAGCTCCTGGGCAATGACTTGCAACTCCTTGACGCCCTGGCTCACCAGCCAGCGCACCTCATCAAGTATCTCCTCCATCGGACGACTCCTATGGCGGCCGGTAATAATAGGAATGGCACAATAGGCACAATGGCGGTCACAGCCTTCCGAAATCTTCAGGTAGGCATAGTGACGGGGGGTGGTCAATTTTCTTAGCGAAGAGTGACTCTCCTCTCTTAACTCTTCACTTAATTCAGCAAGTAACTGGCTGTAGTTGAACTTGCCATACCAACCATCAACTTCGGGAATCTCGGTTTCGAGTTCTGCAAGATAGCGCTCCGACAGGCAGCCCATGACATAGACTCGCTGTACACGGCCTTCTGACTTGGCCTGCACGAACTCCAGGATGGTATTGATGCTCTCCTCCTTGGCATCGGCTATGAAACCGCAGGTGTTGATGACCACAATGTCGCCCTGAGGGTCATCGCTGTCATGCGTACAGCGGAAACCATGTGCCTCGCACATGGCCATCAGCCGTTCTGAATCAACCAGGTTCTTGGAACAGCCCAGCGTGATAAAGTCTATCGTCACTTTATTCATTGGATGGCGGTAGCAAATCATTCATTCTTCACGCTTCACTTAAACAGCGAATCCACGAATTGCTGACGGTCAAAGAGCTGGAGGTCTTCCATGCCCTCTCCCAGTCCGATATACTTCACGGGCACCTTCAGCTGGTCGGAGATTCCAATGACCACGCCACCCTTGGCGGTGCCGTCGAGCTTGGTGATGGCCAGGCTGGTAATCTGCGTGACGGCAGAGAACTGCTTTGCCTGTTCAAAAGCATTCTGTCCCGTTGAGCCGTCAAGTACGAGCATTACCTCGTCGGGAGCCTCGGGCAGCACCTTCTTCATCACGTCCTTGATTTTCTTCAGCTCGTTCATCAGACCTACCTTGTTGTGCAGACGTCCTGCCGTATCAATAAGTACCACATCGGCACCATTGGCCTTGGCACTCTGCAACGTGTCGAAAGCCACCGAGGCAGGGTCGCTGCCCATCTGCTGCTTCACCACGGGAACACCCACTCGCTCACCCCAGATGCACAACTGCTCAACGGCAGCTGCACGGAACGTGTCGGCAGCACCCAGATAGACCTTCTTTCCTGCTTGCTTGAACTGCCAGGCAAGCTTGCCGATGGTGGTGGTTTTGCCTACGCCGTTCACGCCTACAACAAGTATCACATAGGGTTTGTGGCTGCTGGGCAGGTCCCAGTCAGCATTGTCGGCTGAATTGTTCTCAGCCAGCAGGGCGGCAATCTCCTGACGCAGGATTCCGTTCAGTTCTGAAGTCGATACGTATTTGTCGCGAGCCACACGCTCCTCGATGCGACGGATGACCTTCAGCGTCGTGTCAACACCTACATCGCTGGTGATGAGCACCTCTTCCAGGTTGTCGAGTACGTCATCATCAACCTTCGATTTACCGGCGATGGCACGGGTCAGCTTATCAAATACGCTGGTCTTTGTCTTCTCAAGACCCTTGTCCAGCGTCTCTTTCTTGTTCTTGTTGAAAAATCCGAATATTCCCATAAATACCTATTTTGCTTGCAAAAGTACAAAAAAAAGCTGAAACCACAAAAGATTCCAGCTTTTCTATTGAGTAAAAATAAATTCTTAGTTCTTGAAGAAGTCCTTAACGGCCTCGTTAGGAACCATCTGCTCGTCAAAGATGTAAGCACCCGTCTTGGGGCTCTTTACCATCTTGATAACCTTTGTGTAAGCGCGACCATCCTTTGAGCCTTCGTGGAGGGTAGCGACGGTTTTCTTTGCCATGCTTTAAGTCTTTTTTACTTAATCTCCTTGTGAAGAGTCATCTTCTTCAGGATGGGGTTATACTTCATGAGTTCCATTCTCTCAGGAGTGTTCTTGCGGTTCTTGGTCGTGATGTAACGACTTGTTCCGGGCAGACCAGAATTCTTCTGCTCTGTGCACTCCAAGATGACCTGTACGCGGTTACCCTTTGCTTTCTTACCTGCCATAGTTATTAATCTCCTATCACTTTAATGTCCTTCCAATCTACATAACCTTTAGCAACAGCCTGCTTCAGGGCAGCATCCAGACCTACTTTATTAATCATACGCAGACCAGCAGCGCTGATCTTCAACTGAATCCAGCAGTTCTCCTCCACATAGTAGAACTTCTTGCTGAACAGGTTTACGTCAAACACGCGCTTTGTGCGGTGCTTTGAGTGCGACACGTTGTTACCACGCTGTGCCGTCTTTCCCGTGATTTGACAAATCTTAGACATTTCTATCTACTTTTTTACGTGCTTTTTTACTAACTTATTCCAAACAGGGTGCAAAGGTAATATTTTTAATTGAGAATTGAAAATGGAGAATTGATAATTCCTTAACTCTTAATATTTTTTAACTTATATCATTCCTCCACAGGCTCCTGTGACTTCAAAAAGTCCAGAAAAAGCTGCATTGCCTTGTTGGTTGCGATGGCCAGGTTGATGTCGCGCCCATGGTCCTCCTCGACCTTGCAAGTGACCACCTTGTCACGCGTTCCACAAGCCAGCCAAATGGTGCCGACAGGAATGTCCTTCGTACCGCCTGTAGGACCGGCAATACCCGTAGCGGCTACGGCGTAGGTGGTGTTCAGAGTACGGCAGGCACCCTTCACCAACTCAATGGCGACCTCCTCGCAAACTGAGGTTTTCTCGTCCAGCAACTGTTGACTGACACCCAGCAGGTTCATCTTCACTTCATCGACGTAGCAGATGATTCCTCCCTTGAAATACTTAGATGCTCCTGGCACCGACATAATAGCTTCGGCAATACGACCGCCAGTGCAACTCTCTGCCGTTGAGACTGTTTCTTCTCTTTCCCACAGCAGCTGACTGATGTCTCGGCTGATTATCTTTCCTTCAAAATCCATTACTATTATTTTTGATTTACAAATTTACGATTTTCGATTTATTACTGCGGCGACAGCAAATTGACTTTCCTCCTTCATGCCGCCGTACTATGCATTCTTCACTTAAACGTGACTTTCGAGAATGCCGGCGCATCAATCGGGCAGAATTCCTTGTCCAGGAACTTGTAGTAGCCCACGATGCCTATCATGGCGGCATTGTCGGTAGTATAGCTGAACTTCGGGATATACACCGTCCATCCGAAGCGTTTTGCATGGTCGTGGAAGGCATTGCGCAGGCCGTTATTGGCACTCACGCCACCAGCTACTGCCACGTGTTTGATGCCAGTCTGCTTGACGGCCAGCCGCAGTTTCTTCATCAGGATGTCAACAATGGTCCACTCCAGCGAGGCAGCCAGGTCTTCCTTATGGTGCTCCACAAAGTCGGGATCATCCTTCACCCACTTCTGCAGCGAATACAGGAATGACGTCTTCAAACCTGAGAAGCTATAGTCCAATCCCGGTATGTGCGGCTCCGAGAACTGGTAGGCCTTGGGGTTGCCTTGACGTGCCAGACGGTCGATAATCGGACCTCCGGGATAACCGAGCCCCATCACCTTCGAGCACTTGTCGATGGCCTCGCCTGCCGCGTCGTCAATGGTCTGTCCAAGCACTTCCATGTCGTTGTAGGCACTCACCTTGACAATCTGTGAGTTACCGCCGCTGACCAACAGGCAGAGGAAGGGAAACGGCGGAGCGACCTCGTTGCCATCGGGCGTCTTTATGAAGTGTGCCATCACATGTCCCTGCAAGTGGTTCACGTCGATGAGGGGGATGCCCAACGAACGGGCAAAGCCCTTGGCAAAGTTCACGCCGACGAGCAAGGAACCCATGAGCCCCGGCCCTCGTGTAAAGGCCACCGCCGACAGCTGTTCCTTCTGGATGCCTGCTCGCTTGATGGCCTCATGCACCACAGGCACTACGTTCTGCTGGTGGGCACGCGACGCCAGTTCGGGCACCACGCCACCATACGACTCATGCACGGCCTGCGATGCCGTCACGTTCGACAGTAATATGCCGTCCCTGAGAACTGCCGCCGATGTATCGTCGCAGCTCGACTCTATACCTAATATATATATAGGGCTCTGTTCCATCTTTTCCATTTTGCTCGTTTTGCGACTGCAAAGGTACGAATAAGTGAGTACAAAACAAAATAAATCATTATTTTTTATTTGGTTTTCTGCTAAACATTCTAAACCTTTGCAGATGAATATTACTGCCAGTACGGCAGACCCCTTAAAACAGGAAAGACCTATCAAGAAGGGCTATGCTCCCGCTTCCCCGGCACTATTTCCCCGTACCCCTACCCTTTCCCCTTGTTTCCAGGGCAGTTTGTCTCTTTATACCTGTCATAACGTTCCGTTAATGTAGTTTTTTGAAACGTTTTTTGCCTTTCTCAACACTTTTTTATACAAAAAGTAGTTCATTAACAAAAAATATTTATATCTTTGTAGCCGTTATTAACTTTACGCTTAAAAACTGACCTCAAAAGAGGCTATGCTATATTTGCAATTAAAACAACTAAACGATAAGTAAGATGAAAAAGAAAAACCTCATGGTATGGGCAATGGTACTCTGCACCGCAGCAGGACTGACGGCGTGTGGGATAGAGGAGCCCAAAATGACGAACTCATCGTTCGAGACGATGACTGTGAAAAAGACTGACATTGAAGTTCCTTACAAGTTCAGCGCCAGGATGAAAGGTCAGAACGACGTGACCATTACGCCGCAGGTGAGCGGCCAGCTGATGAAAATCAGCGTGACGGAGGGTCAGCAGGTAAGGAAGGGTCAGACGCTCTTCGTGATTGACTCGCGCAACGCACGGTTAGAGCTTGAGGCTGCCCAGGCAAACCTGCAGGCTGCTTTGGCTCAGGAGAACTCGGCGAAGCTGGAGTATGAGTCGAACAAGAACCTGTTTGACAAGAAAATCGTCAGCAGCTATATGCTCAGCAATAGCCAGAACTCTTACAAGCAGGCACAAGCTGCTGTAGCCCAGGCACGCGCGGCCGTGAACCGTGCGAAGGTAGAGCTGGGCTTCTGCACCATTACGGCTCCCGTGTCGGGCATGATAGGCGAGATTCCGGTGCGTACCGGCGATCAGGTGTCGCCCATGACGGAGCTGACCATCTTGAGCGGCAACACGTCAATGTATGCCGAGTTCTCGGTGACAGAGGCTGTCATCGAGTCGATGGTGCAGGAGGGCATGAAGGCTGCCGACGTGGAGAAGTACATTGCCAGCCTGCCCCCGGTGACGTTTGTCATGAAGAACGGTACGGAGTATCCGCACAAGGGGCGCGTGGTGAGCCTGACGGGCGTGGTGAACAATGCCACGGGCTCGCTGACCAGCAAGGTATCGTTTCCCAACCCCGACGGGCACCTGTATTCGGGCATTCAGGGCAGCGTGGTCATTCCTTTTGCCGAGAAGAATGTCATCATTATTCCCCAGTTTGCCGTGGTACGCCTGCAGGACAAAGCGGTTGTCTATAAGGTGAAGGCTGACAGCACGGCAACGGCCATCGACGTAACGACCGAGGACACGGGCAACGGCAAGGACTTCATTGTGACCAGCGGTCTGAATGAGGGCGACGTGATTGTGGCTAACGGAGCGAATAACGTGACGGAGGGCCAGAAGGTGCTGTTCCCCGAGGAAGTGAAAAATGAAGAATGAAGAATGAAGAATTGGCTTCCGCATTATGAAGAACAATATTTTTATTAATAAGTACGTGATGGCATGTGCCATCTCGATTGTGATAGCGCTGGTGGGCTACCTCTCCATGAGTACGCTGCCGGTGGAACAGTACCCGGACATCGCACCGCCAACGGTGCAGATTTCGACCAGCTACTCGGGTGCTGACGAGAACACGGTGATGAAGTCGGTCATACAGCCTCTGGAGGAGGCCATCAACGGTGTGCCCGACATGACCTACATCACGTCTAAGGCATCGTCGAACGGTGACGCTGAGATTACCGTCTATTTCAAGCAGGGCACCGACCCCGACATGGCGACGGTCAACGTGCAGAACCGCGTGACCCGTGCGCAGGCCTTGCTGCCGGCCGACGTGAACAAGATTGGCGTGACGGTGCAGAAGCGTCAGAACAACATTCTGCAGATTTTCGCCGTGAGGAGTGCCGACGGCAAGTACGACGAGGACTTCGTGTCGAACTATGTCGATATTAACGTCAAGCCGCGCCTGATGCGTATCACCGGCGTGGGTAACGTACAGAGCATGGGTAACACCTACGCCCTGCGCATCTGGCTGAAGCCCGACGTGATGGCGCAGTATGGGCTGACGCCCAACGACATCTTCGCTGCCATCGGCGGACAGAGCTTCGTGTCGGCCGTGGGTACGCTGGGCGAGCAGTCGGGTAACTCCTACCAGTACTCCATGCAGTACAAGGGTACGCTGAAGAGTGTCGAGGAGTTTGAGGACATCGTGCTGCGCACCAGTGGCGGCGGCATGCTGCGCCTGAGCGACGTGGCCGAGGTGAAGATTGGTGCCATGAGCTACAACTTCACGTCGAACATCATGGACCGCCCGGGTGCCCTCTTCATGGTGTTTGCGGCTCCGGGCGCCAACGCTACCGAGGTGAATGCCCGTATCAACAAGACGTTTGAGGAGTTGAAGGCCAACATGCCTGCCGGACTGGAGTTCGTGACCATGATGACCAGCGACGACTTCCTCTTCGCCGCCATTCACAATGTGGTGGAAACGCTTGTTATTGCCATCATCCTTGTGGTACTCGTGGTGTTCTTCTTCCTGCAGAACTTCAAGGCCACCATCATTCCCTCCATATCGATTATCGTGTCACTGCTGGGCACGTTTGCCATCGTGTCGCTGGCAGGCTTCTCGCTCAACATCCTGACGCTGTTCGCACTGGTGCTGGCCATCGGTACGGTGGTCGATGACGCCATCGTGGTGGTCGAGGCCGTCATGGCGAAGATGGAGGGCGGCATCAGCGATGCCCGCGAGGCTACGCGTCAGGCCATGAACGAGGTTTCAGTGGCCGTCGTCTCGTGTACGTTGGTATTCATGGCGGTGTTCATCCCCGTGACGTTCATGCCTGGCACGTCGGGCACGTTCTTCACGCAGTTTGGTGTCACCATTGCCTCGTCCGTCGGTCTGTCGTGCGTGTCGGCCTTGACCCTGTGTCCTGCCCTCTGCGCCATCATGATGCGCGTCAGCGAAGGCAAGAAGGAAGGCAAGAGCCTGACCTACTACACCAAGAAGGCCTATACCGTCAGTTATAACGCTATATATAATAAGTATAGTAAGAGCGTTCAGAAGTTCATCAAGCGCCCCGTCCTGGCATGGAGCCTGCTGGCATTGGCAGCCGTGCTGCTGGTGTTCTTCATGAAGAGTCTGCCTTCAGGTCTTGTACCGCAGGAGGACCAAGGAGTGTTCCTGGTTGAGATACAGGCTCCTGAGGGTTCTACGCTGAAGCAGACCCGCGAGATGGCGAAGCTGGTGGAAGCTAAGGTAAAGAAGATTCCCGAACTGGAGAGTTTCGCTTTAGTCTGCGGCTACGGTATGATTTCGGGTGCCGGTTCCAACTACGGCACGATGGTGGTGCGCTTGAAGAACTGGGACGACCGTCCGGGCATGAACCATCTGCTTCAACTCGTCATGTACCGTTTCTACTTTGACTGTCAGGACATCAAGAATCTGGTGGTGATTCCTTTCGAGATGCCGCAGATTCCCGGTTATGGCACAAGTAACGACATCATGATGGCCGTAGAAGACCCCACCGACGGCAACCTGTCGGAGTTTGCCAAGCAGACCCAGCACTTCTTGACCAAGCTACAGGAACGTCCCGAGATTGCCACGGCCATGTCCACCTATTCCGAGCGTTTCCCGAAATATCAGGTAGAAGTAGATCCTGCCCAGTGCGACCGTGCCGGTGTTTCACCGGCTGACGTACTCAACACGCTGGGTTCTTTCTGCGGTGGTGCCTATATCGGCAACTTCAACCAGTTCGGTAAGGTCTATCGTATCATGGCTGCTGCCTCGCCCGAATACCGCCTCGACCCGCAGTCGCTGCAAAACATCTTCGTGCAGGTGAATAACGGCAGGATGGCCCCCATCTCCGAGTTCGTCTCGCTAAAGGAGATTGTCGGTCCGGCCAACATTGAACACTTCAACCTGTTCCAGAGCATTACCTGTATTGTGAAACCGGGCAGCGGCTACACCGAGGGCGATGCCCACAAGGTTATTGCCGAGGTGTTCAAGGAGGAAATGCCCAACACGGCCACCTACGAATATAGTGGTATGTCACGTGAGGTGGAAGAGGCTGCGGGCTCCAATGCCACGGCACTCATCTACGTCATCTGTGCCATCCTGATCTACCTCATCCTGGCCTCGCTGTATAATTCATGGTTCACGCCGTGGGCCGTGCTGTTCAGCGTGCCGTTCGGACTGATGGGTGCCTTTGTGTTTGCCTATCTGGGCTACACGCAGGGCTTCCCCGGCATGGACAACAACATCTACCTGCAGACGGGTGTCATCATGCTGATTGGTCTGTTGGCCAAGACAGCCATTCTGATTACCGAGTTTGCCACCGAACGCCGTGCCCAGGGCCTGAGCATCCCCGATGCCGCCTTCGAGGCTTGTAAGGAGCGTCTGCGCCCCATCCTGATGACCGTCGCCACGATGATCATCGGCATGGTGCCCCTTGTCATTGAGGGTGGTGCCGGTGCCAACGGCAACCGTGCCCTCGCCCTTGGCGTCATCGGCGGTATGAGTGTAGGCACCATTGCCCTCTTATTCGTCGTACCTGCCTTCTTCATCGTCTTCCAGACGTTGCACGAGAAGTTCCAGGGGAAGGACATAAAAAGTGAAGAGTGATAAAAAGAAAAATGCTACCGCCACTCCAATAGTGGCTAACTATGAAGAGTAAACTATGAATACAAAACATATCATCATCGCCGCCCTCGTGAGCCTCTCGCTCACGGGCTGCGGCCTATATGACAAATACGAGAATAAGGTTCAGACACCTGACAATGTCTTTGGAAGTGTTCCAGAGGGCTTTTCCAACGGAGATACCCTGCTGGCCCAGACATCGTGGCGTGAGTTCTTCACCGACCCCCTGCTCCAGCAGCTCATTGACCAGGGACTCGCCAACAACACCGACCTGAACTCTGCACGCATCGCCATCAAGAAGGCAGAGGCATACCTAAAGATGGCCCGCCAGGCATACCTGCCGTCGCTCTTCTTCTCGCCGCAGGGTTCGCTGTCGAAGTTTGACACCTATCCTTGGTCGAAGACCTACAACCTGCAGATGGAAGTGTCAATGGATATTGACGTGTTCGGTTCCATCACCAACAAGAAACGCGCCGCAAAGGCCGTACTCCTCCAGAGTCAGATGGGTGAAGAGGCCACACGCTCAAATCTCATCTCCACCATTGCCCAGCAGTACTATTATCTGCAACTGCTCGACCTGGAGCTGGAAATCCTCACCGAGACAGACAGCCTCTGGAAGACCTCGCTGGAAACACAGCAGGCCTTATGGGAGAACGGTCAGGCCTTCTCTACCGCCGTTAACCAGCAGGAGTCGTCTTGGCTGAGCGTGAAAACACAGATTGTCGATACGCGCCGCAGCATTACCGCCACGGAGAATTCCCTCTGCCAGCTGCTCGCCATCACGCCCCAGCACATTGCACGCTCCAAATGGGGAAGTTCCGTCCTGCACCACCTTGATAAAGTAAGGGAGAACGGAATGAACATGTTCGACACGCAGTTCCTCAAGATAGGCGTGTCTGCTGCGCTGCTCGAACAGCGGCCTGACGTCCGCATGGCCAACTTCGCCATGGAGGAAGCATTCTACAACACACAGGCAGCCCGGTCCGCTTTCTTCCCGACCATCACATTAGGCGGCAGTGCCGGATGGACCAACTCGTCAGGTGTGGGCATCGTCAATCCGGGCAAGCTGCTCTTCAATATCATCGGTTCGCTGTCACAGCCCATCCTCGCCCGTGGCAAACTGAAGGGTAACCTGAAGATCCAGAAGCTCACAGAGGAGGACCAGCAGAAGAAGTACGTACAGACCATCATAGATGCCGGAAACGAAGTGAACGAGGCACTCGCCGACTGCCAGGCTGCCCACGAGAAATACGGCTACTTCCGCCGCCAGGTGGAAGTGCTCCAAGAAGCCTACGTCGGCACCCACGAACTGATGGACAACGGCAAGGCCAGCTACCTGGAGGTACTCACCGCCCAGGAGTCGCTGCTCTCTGCCCAGCTCAATGAGGCCACCAACATGTATGATGGTGCCCAGGCCCTCATTGCTCTCTACATCGCACTCGGAGGTGGTACGAAGTAAGGACACTACCTGGGTAAACCAGTAATCAGTATCAAGGCCGGAAGTCATGCACTTTCGGCCTTTTTTATACCAATAAAACTATGAATTTCTGCCGTTTCGTCAGCAAACAGGCGAAAAGTATGACGTTTTGCTTGATTTATATCAATTAAGTTACAAAAAGTAATCGTTTTCGTAAAAAAAGTTGACAAAATGTTTGCAGTTTTCAGTTTTTGCTATAACTTTGCAACCGAAATTAAGCAATCAACACAAATTTCTATTATAAAAACTTTTTAAAACAAGGCAAAAGATTATGAATGCAGCTAAAATCGTTGAAGATCTGAAACAGCGTTTCCCCAACGAGCCGGAGTACATCCAGGCCGTTAGTCAGGTTCTCCCCACCATTGAGGAAGAGTACAACAAGCACCCCGAGTTTGAGAAGGCCAACCTCATTGAGCGCCTTTGCATCCCCGATCGCGTTTACGAGTTCCGCATCACCTGGGTTGACGACAAGGGTAACGTCCAGACAAACATGGGTTACCGTATCCAGCACAACAACGCCATTGGTCCGTACAAAGGCGGTTTGCGTTATCACAAGTCTGTGAACCTCGGTATCCTGAAGTTCCTCGCATTTGAGCAGACATTCAAGAACTCACTGACCACACTGCCTATGGGTGGTGCCAAGGGTGGTTCCGACTTCTCACCCCGCGGCAAGAGCGACGCAGAGGTCATGCGTTTCTGCCAGGCCTTCATGAACGAGCTTTATCGCGTCATCGGTCCTGACGAGGACGTTCCCGCAGGTGACATCGGCGTAGGCGGACGTGAGGTAGGCTACCTCTTCGGTCAGTATAAGAAGCTCACCCACCAGTTCCAGGGCGTGCTGACAGGTAAGGGCATTCCCTTCGGCGGTTCACTCATCCGTCCCGAGGCCACCGGCTACGGCTGCGTCTATTTCCTCACCTCCATGCTTGCTACCCGCAACATCGACATCAAGGGAAAGAAGGTACTGATTTCCGGTTCTGGTAACGTGGCTCAGTATGCTACCGAGAAGTGCATCCAGTTAGGTGCTATACCCTTGACGCTTTCCGACTCTGACGGTTACATCTTCGACCCCGATGGTATCGACGCCGAGAAGCTGGCTTACGTGAAGGAGCTGAAGAACGTGGAGCGCGGACGTATCAAGGAGTATGCAGAGGAATATCCCAATGCAGTATATCACGCTGGCGAGCGTCCCTGGCACGAGAAGGCCGACATTGCCCTGCCTTGCGCTACCCAGAACGAGATTAACGGCGAGCAGGCACAGGCCCTTATCGACAATGGTGTGATTGCCGTTGCTGAGGGTGCCAACATGCCTTCACTGCCTGAGGCCATCAAGATTTTCCAGGATGCCAAGATTCTGTATGCTCCTGGTAAGGCCAGCAACGCCGGTGGTGTGTCAGTATCTGGTCTGGAGATGTCGCAGAACTCCGAGCGTCTCTCTTGGACAGCTGAGGAAGTTGACAACTACCTGAAGCGCATCATGAACGACATTCACGAGAACTGCGTGAAGTATGGTACACAGCCTGACGGCTACATCAACTACGTGAAGGGTGCCAACGTTGCCGGCTTCATGAAGGTTGCAAGTGCCATGATGTCTCAGGGCATTGTATAAGCTCGGCGAAGCCAAGGTTATAAAATGATGTCTCAGGGCATTGTATAATACACTCAACACAAAACTAAACTAAGAAGAAGCCCCGTAGCAGTGATGCCACGGGGCTTTTACTTATCATTGCCCTTTGTACAGTTTACCTGACCTTCAGTCTGTCGCCAACGCTGAGACTGTAGTCCGCCTTCAGATGATTCATCTTGTACAGTCGCTTCAGGCGGATGCCGTAGTACTGCGCAATGGAGTACATCGACTCACCGGGCTGCACCACATGCGGGCGGTTCTTATACTCCTTGGGTGCCTTCCGGGCCTTCTTCTCCAGCCATACAATCTCGCCTTCCTGCAACTGGTCGTTCTTGTCGCGCTCATTGTAGCTGGCCAACTTACGGCGCGAAATACCTATTTCGTCACCAATCGTACGGAACGTGTCACCGCGGCGGGCAAGTACATAGATGCGGTCGTTAAACGTATAGACATTAAGCGTGGAAGACGCTGACGGATGCGGTTCCACATGCGTGTGGTGGTGATGGGCAACCGCCGGCGCATCATATTCATAGAGTTTATAGACCTCGATAATGTCTATCAGACGGTCTGCATACTTCGGATTGGTGGCATAGCCAGCCGCCTTCAGTCCGCGGGCCCAGCCCTTGTAGTCGGTGAGCTTCAGCGAGAAGAGCGAACGGTAGCGCTGTCCATTGACGAGGAAGCGCGAATGGTCCTCGTAGCTCTCACGCGCATTACGGTAGGAGCGGAAGCAGTCGTTATGCCGGTCGTCGTCCTTATAGACCGTCGGTCCCGTCCATCCGTTATGACACTTGATGCCGAAGTGGTTGTTACCTTCTCGAGCCAGTTCGCTCCGCCCCGCCCCACTCTCCAGCAGTCCCTGCGCCAACGTGATGCTGGCAGGGATGCCGTAGTTGTTCATCTGTTCTATGGCTATGGGACTCCATTCGTCAATGTACTCCTGATACTGTGCATTCCACCGTGTCTGTGCGGTGACCGGCAGCACCGTAGCAAGAGCAAGCACGGCGACATATAGTTTCTTTCTTGTCATCATGATCATTTTTTGGTTTCCTTTCTGATACGAGCATACATCTGGTGGAAATATCCCTGCGGTATTTTCCTGGCGATGGCAGCATCAAGCACGTTCCGTGCCTCCTCGTAGCGTTTCAGCGAGAACAGCAGTTCGGCATGCGCCAGCACGTAATCCGCATTCTGCGCATCAAGCCGCTCCGCCTGCTCCCAGTCATAGGCGGCCAGTTCCTGCTGTTTCAGTTCCTGCTCAATGCCAGCCCGGGTAGCATAGACCGCCGCACTGTCAGGAAACATCTCAACCATCAGGTTCATCTCCTCCAGCGCCTCCACGCGATGTCCCAGTTTCTGCTGCACATAGGCATGCCCCAGCCGCCCCTCAAAGTGCAGGGGCACGGCATGCAGCAGTTCCTCATAGTCGAAGAGAGCCTGGTCGTAGCGTTTCAGCTGCGTGTTGGTGTATGCCCGGTAGAAGCGTGCAGCAGGGTTTTTGGCATTCTTTGCCAGCACCAGCGTGTATTCATCGGCAGCATACTCCCACTGTCCCAGTTCAATGTTGACTGCCGCCTTGCGCAGATGCAGGTCAGCGCTGTCAGGCGCAGCAGCTATCTGCCGGTTGAGCACAGCCAGCGAGTCACGCCACTGCTGGGTGTTCTGCCCGGCAGCAGGCACACAAAAAACGGTCATCAAAGACAACAATCCAATCATCTGCTGTTTCATGCTGCAAAGATAAGGATTATTATCTTTAATCACCGTTTTCCGACGGCACATTTCAAAAGCTTTACGCTTTTTTAATATAATCGACGATCCATGCGCCGACCTCCTTTGTGCCGTACTTCCCGCCGCCTTCCACCTGAATCTCCGGTGTGCGGACATTGGCATCGAGCGATGCATTGACAGCCTCACGCACCAAGGCCCCCTCCTTCGTCAGTCCGAAGTGCTCCAGCAACATGGCAGCCGACAGGATCTGCGCCAGCGGGTTGGCCAGGTTCTGCCCTGCTGCCTGCGGCCACGAGCCGTGCACGGGTTCGAACAGCGGTGTGTGCTCACCCAGCGACGACGACGGCTGCAGTCCCATAGAGCCGGTGATGCATGAGGTCTCGTCGGTCAGTATGTCGCCGAAGGTGTTCTCCGTCACGATGACGTCGAAGAACGTCGGTTCCGTCAGCACACGCATCGAGGCATTGTCAATGAACATGTAGTCCGTCTGCACCTCGGGGTACTGCGGTTCCATCCCCTTGGCTATCTGCCGCCACAGGCGGCTCGACGCCAGCACGTTCGCCTTGTCCACCACCGTCAGGTGCTTGCGCCTGTTCATAGCCATCTCGAAGGCCACCTTCAGGATGCGCTCAATCTCCGGTCGCGTGTAGATGTCGGTATCGTATGCCTTGTCGTTGTCCTGGTACTTCTCGCCGAAGTACATGCCCCCCGTCAGTTCGCGCAGCACCACGAAGTCGGCACCCTTCAGCAGTTCGTCCTTCAGCGGACTCTTGTGCAGCAGGCAGTCGAAGGTAGCCACAGGACGCACGTTGGCAAACAGTCCCAGTTTCTTGCGCATGGCCAGCAGTCCCGTCTCCGGACGAATCTTCGCCGTCGGGTCGTTGTCATATTTCAGGGAGCCGACGGCCGCAAACAGCACCGCATCGGCCTTCATGCACACCTCGTGGGTAGCATCAGGATAGGGGTCGCCCACCTCCTCAATGGCGTGGGCACCGACGAGCGCCTCCTCGTAGTCAAACTCGTGGCCAAACTTCTGGGCGATGGCATCCATGACGGCCACACCCTGCTTCATAATCTCCGGACCTATACCGTCGCCCGGAAGAACGGCAATTCTTAGTTTCATAACTTATTGTATATTTTGATATTGTTCCTCAAAAATGTTCAGCATCTTGAACGTTGCCTTGATGGCAGCCTCCGTCTGGTCGGCATCGAGTCCGCGGGTACGGATGAGCTTTCCGTCGTTGTCCCAGGTGATGACCGTCTGCACCAGTGCGTCGGTACGTCCGCCGGGCGGAATCGAGACCTGATAGTTCGACAAGATGGGGAACGTGCGGCCAAGATATTTCTTGTAGATGTGGCGCAGCGCCTTCACGAAGGCGTCATACTGACCGTCACCCACCGCACTGTCCTCATACTGTTTCCCATTGATTTCTACCTTGACATTGGCACCGGGTCGCAGTCCGTAAGCAGTTGACACAACGTAGCTATCAGCTTTACTTTATCCTCAGGTGCATCGTGTTTCAGCACATCGCTGACAATGTACGGCAGGTCGTCCTGCGTCACTATCTCCTTCTTGTCGCCCAGTTCGGTGATGCGCTGCGTCACACGTCGCGTCTGCTCGGGTGTCAGTTCCAGTCCCAGTTCCTCCAGGTTCTTGGCAATGTTGGCACGTCCGCTGGTCTTGCCCAGGGCATACTCGCGCTTGCGTCCGAAGCGTTCAGGTATCAGCGCGTTGTAATAGAGCTTGTCCTTCGTGTCACCGTCGGCATGCACACCAGCCACCTGCGTAAACACATGCTCGCCGACAATGGGTTGGTTGGGAGCCACGATGATGCCGCTGTAGCCCTCCACCATACGGCTGGCACGGTTCAGCTGACTCTCGTTGATGCTCGTCTTTGCCTGGAACTGGTCCTTCAGGATGGCCTGTACCGAGGCCAGAGGCGCATTGCCACAGCGCTCCCCCAGCCCGTTCACGGTGACGTGCAGTCCCTTGGCGCCGCTCAGCACGGCAGCCAGTGAGTTAGAGACGGCAAGGTCGTAGTCGTTGTGGGCATGAAAGTCAAAATGTGCCTGCGCATAACGCTTCATCATCTTGCGGAAGAACTCGATGACCTGCAGCGGGTTCATGATGCCCAACGTGTCGGGCAGCATGAAGCGGCGGACGGGCGACGTCACCAGGCTGTCCATCAGCTGATAGACATACTCGGGCGAGTCCTTCATGCCGTTCGACCAGTCCTCCAGATAGAGGTTGACGGTCATGCCCTTCTGTGTGGCGTAGTCCACCTCCGCCTGAATGTCGGCAATGTGCTCCTCAGGCGTTTTGCCCAACTGCTGGGTGCAGTGCTTCAGCGAGCCCTTCGCCAGCAGGTTGATGACGCTACAGCCGCAGTCGGCTATCCAATCAATGGAGGCATGGCTATCGACAAATCCCAAGACCTCCACCCGGTTCAACATGTTGTTCTGACGGGCATAGCGGCATATCATTGTCACCGCCTCCTTCTCGCCCTCCGACACCCTTGCCGATGCCACCTCGATGCGGTCAACGTTCAGGTCGCTCAGCAGCATACGGGCAATCACCAGTTTCTCGTGGGGCAGGAACGAGACGCCGTTTGTCTGCTCTCCGTCACGAAGCGTGGAGTCCATGATTTCTATAAAAGGAGACCCACCTCCCTGCCCCTCCCTGTAATGGAGGGGAGCAGATACCTTACTTGTTTCTTCTTCCATATTCACTCATTCTTTCTTTCCCAAGCCTCCGTCTTTTCCTGGTTCTGCACCAAGAAGTCGATGTCGTCAAGTCCCTGCATCAGACAATGTTTCTTGTAGCCGTTGATGTCGAACGACTCGGTGCGTCCCGTCGCCTTGTTGGTCACCGTCTGACGGGGCAGATTGACCTCCACCTCCGTTTTCGGGTTCTGCCTGATGGTCATGAACAGTTCCTGCAGGAACTCCTCGTTCACCTGTACGGGCAGCACGAAGTTGTTGAGTTCGTTGTTCTTGTGGATATCGGCAAAGAACGAGCTGATGACCACGCGGAATCCGTAGCCGGCGATGGCCCAGGCGGCATGTTCGCGGCTGCTGCCCGAGCCGAAGTTCTTGCCTGCCACGAGGATGCATCCCGTGTACGTCGGGTCGTTAAGCACAAAGTCCCTGATGGGCTGTCCGTCCTTGTCGTAACGCCAGTCGCGGAACAGGTTGTCGCCGAAGCCTTCCTTGTCGGTTGCCTTCAGGAAACGCGCAGGGATTATCTGGTCGGTATCTACGTTCTCCAACGGCAGGGGAACGCAGGTTGATGTGATGATATTGAATTTCTGTTTCATATTAGTTCACGTGGATCGGTTATTACTCCTGTTACGGCGGCTGCGGCAGCCACGAGCGGCGAGCAGAGAATGGTACGCGCGCCCGGGCCCTGACGGCCTTCAAAGTTGCGGTTGCTTGTCGAGAGGCTGTACTTGCCGGCAGGCACCTTGTCGTCGTTCATGGCCAGACAGGCAGAGCAGCCGGGCTGACGAATCTCGAAGCCGGCAGCCTCCAGCACCTTGTCGAGTCCCTCCTCGCGTATCTGACGGTCAACCGCCCACGAGCCGGGCACCAGCCATGCCACCACGCCGGCAGCCTTCTGCCGTCCCTTGACGATGGAGGCAAAGGCGCGGAAGTCCTCGATGCGTCCGTTGGTGCAGGCTCCCAGGAAGACGTAGTCAACGGGGTGTCCCAGGAGTTTCTGTCCAGGCTTGAAGCCCATGTACTGCAGGGCACGGGACGCTCCCCCGTCCGAGGGTATCGCCTCCGTAATCCCTATTCCCATGCCGGGGTTCGTGCCGTAGGTGATGCGCGGCTCTATGTCGGCGGCGTCGAACGTCAGCTCCTTGTCGAACACGGCATCGTCGTCGCTCTTCAGCGTCCGCCAGTAGGCAACCGCCTTGTCCCAGTCGGCACCCTTCGGGGCGTACTCCCTACCCTTTATATAATTAAAGGTGGTCTCGTCGGGAGCCACGAAGCCACCACGGGCACCCATCTCTATCGAGAGGTTGCAGAGCGTCAGCCGTCCCTCCATCGAGAGGTTGCGCACCACGTCGCCGCTATACTCCACGAAGTAGCCCGTAGCACCGCTCGTGGTCAGCTTCGCCATCAGGTAGAGCGCCACGTCCTTCGCCGTCACACCCTTGCCCAACTGTCCGTTGATGTTGATACGCATGGACTTGGGCTTCTGCTGCAGGATGCACTGCGAGGCCATCACCATCTCCACCTCGCTGGTACCGATGCCGAAGGCCACAGCGCCCATCGCGCCGTGCGTCGAGGTGTGCGAGTCGCCGCAGACTATCGTCATGCCCGGCAGCGAGAGTCCTTTCTCGGGGCCTACCACATGGATGATGCCGTTGTCCTTCGACATCATGCCGTAGTGTGTCAGCCCGAACTCGCGGGCATTACGCTCCAGCGTGTCCACCTGCTTTCTCGATACAGGGTCTTCGATGGGTTTGTCCTGGTCGTGCGTCGGTGTGTTATGGTCGGGCATGCAGAATATCTGCTGCGGACGGAAACACTTCAGGCCGCGCTGGCGGAGGCCCTCGAACGCCTGTGGCGACGTCACCTCGTGACAGTACAGGCGGTCAATATACAACTGCGTGGGTCCGTCCTCCACCTGCTGCACCACGTGCCGGTCCCAGATTTTATCAAAAAGAGTATTCATATTTTTTTAATTCTTAAACTTGTTGATACAGTCAATATATGCCTCGACCGATGCCGTCACGATGTCCGTATCGGCACCGAAGCCATAGTAGATGGAGCCGTCGTACTCCACCTGCATGTGCACCTTGCCCACGTCGTCCGACCCCTTCGAGATGGCCTGTATGGTAAACTCCTTCAGCGTCATCTGCTTCACGATGATTTTCTTCAGCGCCTTGATGGCAGCATCCACAGGACCGTTACCCGATGCAGCCGCCTCAAACTTCTGACTGGAGATGTCGAGCCCTATCGATGCCACGCTCTTCACGCCCTTGCCGGTAGTCACCTGCAGGAAGTCGAGCTTCACGGCATGCGCATCGGCCGAGTCGGCCCCTGCCAGCGCCAGGATGTCCGTATCGCTCACCTCGCGCTGGTCGGCGAGCTTCAGGAACTTCTCGTAGATTTTGTCCAGCTTCTCGTCGGTAATCTCCACGCCGTTGGCCTGCAGGCGGTGCTTCAGGGCAGCCCTGCCGCTGCGTGCCGTCAGTACGATGCTGTTGTCGTCGATGCCCACGTCCTTGGGGTCCATGATTTCGTACGTGTGTACATTCTTCAGCACGCCGTCCTGGTGTATGCCGCTGCTGTGGGCAAAGGCGTTGCGTCCCACGATGGCCTTGTTGGGCTGCACGGGCATGTTCATCAGGCTCGACACCATGCGGCTCGTGGGATAAATCTTCGTGGTGTTGATGTTCGTGTCGATGTCCAGTCCCTTGTGGCACTTCAGTATCATGGCTATCTCCTCGAGCGACGTGTTGCCGGCACGCTCACCGATGCCGTTGATGGTCACCTCCACCTGTCGGGCACCAGCCAGCACGCCGTTCAGCGTGTTTGCCGTCGCCATGCCGAGGTCGTTGTGGCAGTGGGTCGAGACGATGGCCCTGTCGATGCCGTCCACATGCTCCATGAGGTACTTCACCTTGTCGTAGTACTCCTGTGGCAGACAGTAGCCCGTCGTGTCGGGAATGTTGACCACCGTGGCGCCCGCCTTGATGACAGCCTCCACCACGCGTGCCAGGTACTCGTTGTCGGTGCGCCCGGCATCCTCGCAGTAGAACTCCACGTCGTCCACGTAGCGCTTGGCATACTTCGTGGCGGCAATGGCACGCTCGATGATTTCCTCGCGCGTACTGTTGAACTTGTACTTGATGTGCTCGTCGCTGGTGCCGATGCCCGTGTGTATGCGCTTGTGCTTGGCATACTTCAGCGCCTCGGCGGCCACCTCGATGTCTTTCTCCACCGCACGTGTCAACGCACAGACCACGGGCCACGTCACGGCCTTCGAAATCTCAATCACACTGTTGAAGTCGCCCGGACTCGAAATGGGGAACCCGGCTTCAATCACATCGACGCCCAGCTGCTCCAGCGCCTTGGCCACCTGAATCTTCTCAACGGTGTTCAGCTGGCATCCGGGCACCTGTTCGCCGTCGCGCAGCGTCGTGTCGAAAATAAACAATCTGTCACTCATCTTTTTTTCGTCGTTATGTCGTTATTACGTTATTCCGTCGTTTCGTCGTCATCAAAAGAAAAAGCCTTTCACACCCGGAAGTGAGAAAGGCTCTTTTTTGAATTTCTTGATTAATTATTTCATCTTTAATCTACAAACACGCCCTATCACTTCCGGCCACTTTACGCAGTCGAATAATAATAATGCTGTTCAGTAGGTTCAGAAACTTCATTTTGTTACTGTTTTTTTATTTTCGGCTGCAAAATTATACTTTTTCCACGTAACAAACAAATATTTTGTAAGTTTTTTTCAAAAATGTAATAATTCAAGTTTTGGACGTCCTGGCTTTCTTACTTATATTAATAGGTGTACTCTTCGGAAAGACAATGCTGTAGGCGCTGTCGAGCGCCTTGACATTGACCTTGCGCACGCCGATGCCCAGCACGACCGACACGATGGCACGCAGCAGTTCGCGGTGCCTGCGCGGATAGCGCGAGGGCGGCGGCAGCTCGTCCCAGCCGCAGACGGGGTCGTCCTCGTCAATGCCAAGGTGAGTGTGGAACTATAAAATATATCCATTATCATTTTGTGTTTTTCAAATTAATTTGTACCTTTGCAGGTGACAACGATGGTTCCCCATCGTCTCCTGTCATCAGGAAAGAAACACCGAACAGAAGGGGTTACACCGCCCGCGGAGTTCCAGTTTCCCCGGCAGAAACTACCTGCTTCCCCGGCAGAATCCACCTCGTACCCCGGCAGTTTCTCCCTGACTGGTCGGCAGACTGAAGGTACAAAGAGCCCCCGTGATCTTCTGAACTGCCCCCCTTTTTCCTGTATTTCCAACTTTTCTGTCTATTTTTTGCAGAATACGTTGGGATTTAAGAAACTTTTTGTATCTTTGTACCGTGTTTCTTTGGAGGCACGACATTTTATTTGCTCAAATTCCCAGTCGAACTAGCACCTCGGAAAGGATAACGAGCAATGACTAAGTCGTATTTGGAGTACGCACCAAGAGTGTGTCTTCTCCATAACGATTTAGGGGCTGTGCTAGGCCTGACTGGGATATGGCAGGAGCGCACTCTTTTCATATCCATGAATTAAGTTAGTGCTAACTGTTGAATGGGAAGAAACAACTTTAGTATTAACTTAATAAAAGCAAGTAAAATGAAACAGTTATTAGCCTTTTTGTTTCTCCTGTGCACGGTCAGCGTCTCAGCACAGGATGTGATTGTAAAGAAGGACGGCTCGACCATCGTTTGTCGCGTCGTGGAACTAACCTCTTCAGAGATTACCTACAAAAAGTGGAATGACCTGAACGGCTCCAACTATGTGATGAACCGTGCTGATGCCTCAACCATCAATTATCAAAACGGTAAAAAGGTGGATTTATCGGAAGCTACTAATCTTTATCAGCCACATAATCAAAACGACGGAGTACAGCAGTACAATGATAGAGCGTTGTTAGAAATGGATTATGCAAATCAGAGTACAGACAAAAAAATTAAGCAACTAAAGACCTGGGCATGGGTAAGCGGAATTGCTGGGGTTGGTTTAGGAGCTCTATTTGCCGGGGTTGGAGGATCTGCCTTTTTCAACGATGATGCCAAGATGGCTTCTCGTATTGTTGGGGGAGGAATCGCTGTTGTAGGCATCACGACATCTACTTATTTGTTCGTTACTGCGCACAACAAACAAAAACGTCAAGCTGAAATGTATTTGCAAAGTTCTACGCTTTATCAGTACAATTTTGAATTCGGCAATGGTTCCCATCTTTCAGCAGGTATAGACATGCTTCATGACCGTACTATCGGTAATAACACCCTTGGTGTTGGCCTGCGTTATAACTTCTAACTGATACTCAGATTATGAAACAGAAATTCTTTATGATGGCTTTCGCAGCCTTTACGATATTGATAATCTGCTCTTGCAGTAGCACACGCTCAGGTGCTGGTGGTTATTCCACGAATGTGGGAGTAGATGCCAGAGGTACGAGCTACAACAACTACGACTTGGTGCCCGTCGGTGACCGTATCACCTATACCATCGATATATCTACACCAGAAGGCAAACAGAAGCTTTACAAGCTAACACTTGAAGAAGCCCAGCGATTAGCCGAGACCGAGGCTTCACGCAAGTACAACTGCGACCGTCTCATAGACCCTCGCTTCGACTATCTGAAGAAGGGCAAGCGTATCCTTCGTATTACTATTGATGGCCGACCTGGCAACTATAAAACACGAGACAATTAAGAAGAGGGGACTCAATAATCCACTTGTTGAGATTAAAATACACACTTCATCCGGAGGCGTTCCCACGTTCTCAATATGCCGTATCCACATGGTGGAAGTGCCGCTTTCTCGTTCTCGAGGTGTCTTTTCCTCAACTGGTTGACCCGGGTCACCATGATTGGTGCCCCGGGTCAATGAATATGGCGACCAAGGTCAACTACATAAAATTGAAAACTACTTCGTATAACGGATGACGGCATAGCCGCCGAATACCATCAGCAGCAGACCGGGCCAGCCCGTGGTGAAGTCGGCAGCAGGGGATCATGGGGTCGGTTCTTCTGATCTTTTTTCAAATTAAGTGAAATGCGAATGAGACAAGTAATAAAGCATAGAGAAATCAGACTCTTGAAAATGACCAGGAGAACCGACCCCGTGATTCCCACAACTTGGCTCTCACCAGAAAAAGAACGCTCGACTTTCAGGACGAACTGAAACGACAGCTTGGTTAGGAAGCAAAAAGTCCCGGTGCTCACGCATCAGGACTTTTTCTGTTCTTGTTCTTGTTTTATGAAATACATCCGAGTCATCCTAACGGAATGACGCGGCTTGCAATTCCTTGGTTATACTTGCTATGCAGGCCGTCAGACGCTCGTAGGTCTTTTCGCCTGCCGTCTTGATGCCCCGTGTGTATTGGCGCATCAGCGAGGGATTGACCCCAGCCCGCTTGGCAACCTCTGTGACATTTAAGAAGGAGAAGTAGTCGAAGAACGACTGCAAATCGTACTGGTAGCGGAACTCTACTTGCTCAGCCGTCTTTCCACTTTCCTCGTATTCGGCCTTGGCCTCTTTCAAACAAGCAAGCAAGTCGTCCTTTGCCTCCTTCACCGTCTGGCCTGCTGCATTCAGACCTGCGCCATACACATCCTTTTCGGTGTGGCACCAGAATGTGCCGTCGGATGCTTGCGAAACTATCACTAATACTTTCCTCATATATCGAATATTAGAACACTTTGTCCGCGTAGGACGGTGCAAAGGTAGCAAAAAAGTTATAAACAAATAAAATTTCAGGTAACTTTTTTGTTATATTATTATATTTTTAACTATTCCGACGCGTAGTACCCACGCGTAGTACCCCTAAGGGTAGTTGGAATCAGAGATTATCCGTAACTTCGTGGCGTAAAAGTTTAACTGACGAATGAAGTTATGGATGAGAATGTGATGAGCCAGCTGGATGCGGAGCTGGAGCATGCGGCTCACGTCATCTATGCCCTGAGGCCACAGGCTCCTGTTCAGACGGAACTCTATCAGGACGACAAGCCCTTCTGAAGCCCCTCACCCCCTCCATATTTCCGTCCCCCTATAAGGGGGACTCCAATATGAGGGGAGGGCTTCCTCAGGGAAGGGAAAAGTGAAAAAGTGAAAAAGTGAAAAAACGAAAAGTGAAAAAGTGAAAAAACGAAAAGTGAAAGGGGAAAGTCACCGCGACCACGACCGCAAGCCGACCTGCTTTTCCCCCGGTCATGAGTATGGCGTTTACGACTCGTAAGTATATGGTTTACGTGTGCTAAGTATGTGGTTTACGTGTGCTAAGTATATAGTTTGCAACCCATAAGTATATAGTTTATGAAAGCAATGACGAAACAGCAATTGGCCCAGTGTGCGGGCGTGACGGTGAGGACGGAGGATTAGAATGATAAAATAGTCGGATAACGCCCTCAAACAAGCCGTTAAAATGAACAATAGTCATTTTGTTAATTTTTTTGAATAAATTATTTGGCCGTTAAATTTGGAACACTTATATTTGCAGACGAAACAACAAATAAATCATTGATTATGAAAAAAACAATTGTTTTTTTATGCCTGACACTGGCATTCTTTTTGACAGCATGTTCTAATAGTGAGGAAGACATGATTGTACAGGAATCTCCTGTGACGGCCGATGTGGAGGAATTTTTCACCAAAGCATTTAACTGGCAAGAATTCCTGAACCAGCATAAAGGTTTCTTTTCTCGGGAAGAGTTTAGCAGCCTTTCTAACGAGCATCCGGTAATCATTCGTTCTATTAACAATCACGAAGAATTTGAACAGGCCTACCAAGGAGAATTAACGCTTCCCGAAATAGATTTCAGCAAGAACACGCTTATCATTGGACTAACACGTAGCCTAAGCAGCGCTGAAACATTGGGCTATACACGCCTTCTGGAAGACCATGGCAACTACGACTTTCAGGTGGTCATCTATAAAGATGTGAACCCCATAGGGGTATATTCGTTAGGTATAATGCCTATCTTCTTCTGGAAAGTCTATCCAAAGTTCCAAACCTCACACCTGACAGCAACGCAGATTTTTAAAGAGGTCAATGGAAACTGATAGAGTCCCCATGATTCTGTAGTGCTTTCGTTCTCATGTTGTCAGTTGCGTTATTAGGTTTTGCGTGCAAAGGTACGAAAAAAAGTGTACGACAATGAACGGCGTATCGTTTTTTTTCGTACCTTTGCACGCGAAATAGTATAGTGTAGTATTAGTATTAAGGTAAACGAAAAAGATGAGACACATGAAGCATTTCCTTACCGCGGCACTGCTCACAGCAGCACTGCCGCTGATGGCACAGTCTATAGACCGTGCCACTGCTTTGGAAAAGGCACAAGCACTGATGAGCGACAAGGGCATTACGTTTCACAAGGAGCAGGTGCTGCGGCGCGCTGCTGCCCACGACGTGGAGCCCTATTACATCTTTAACGGCGACAAGGGGCAGGGCTTTGTCATCGTAGGCGGCGTAGAGGGGGCCCCCATCCTGGGCTACTCCACCACGGGCCACATCGATGCCAACGAGATGGCACCGGCCCTGAAAAGCCTGCTGGGAGCCTACAGCCGTAGGGCAGAGAATATGCAGCTGGAAGACGTGCAGGTGGTGAGCCGCGCCAAGGCTCTGGAGCGTCTGGGCGACGACATTGCGTGGACGCAGTCAGCCCGCTGGGCACAGAGCTCGCCCTACAACGACGAGTGCCCCACGGTGACGACGTACACCGATAAGGAGCGTCAGAACATGCTCGTTATCAATGGTAAGAAGCAGGAGAACGTGCGTAGCGTCACCGGCTGTGTGGCCACGGCCCTGGCCATCGTGTTCTACCAGAACAAGTATCCCACGAAGACCATTGCCGACATTGAGAGCCGTAGCAATCTGCAATGGGAAAGCAACTATACAGACAGTAAAACCAAGCAGACGCAGGAGGTGTATCAGGTGTTCAGCGCCCCGGGTTACCCCAGCGGCACCGTCCTGGAGTATGACAAGATGAAGCAGGACTACTTGAAGTATGACGACAAGGGTGCTGTGGTGATGGCTGGCGACGTGGCCGTCATCGATGCCACCAACGAGCAGAAAGCCGCCGTGGCCAGGCTGATGAGCGTGTGCGGCTCGTCGATGAACATGCAGTACGGCCACCCGTTTGCTGAAGGCTCGTCGGCTGCCAACAACGACATGATGCGCGGACTGTGGAAATACTTCGGCATAACGAGTGCCACCCTCCACCGACAGAACGAGTACACGCTGGAGGAGTGGCAGCAGATGCTCTACGACGAGCTGAAGGCCGGTAATGCCGTGCACTATGGCGGCAACTCGAAGGGCGGCGGACATTCCTTTGTCTGCGACGGCTACCAGTTTAAGGACAACACCAACTTCTTCCACATCAACTGGGGCTGGAGCCCTATGAGCAACAACGACGGCTATTACAACATTGAGGTGCTGGCACCCATCGACCTGTCGAACCCGGAGAAAGGCCCCGACGAGGCCGGCTTCACGTATGACCAGAACATTGTGCGCGGCCTGTATCCCGGTGCACAGGCCCAGCGCCCTGAACTGTTCTGCTATAATTTCACGTTAGACAGTGAAAAGACCATCAAGCTGGAGGACGGCAAGATTTCGCTGCCCCTCACGCTGAGGGTGGCCAACACGTCGTATCCGCAGTTCAGCCCCTATCTGGCCGTTGTCGTGGTTGACAAACAGAAAGTGAAGTACGTGATTCCCCTCGGCGAAGACCCCGTGGACTTCCCCTTCACGAGCGAGCTGAACTACGAGAGCGCCAACAACTACAGCATCACCTTCGACTATGAGCCCTCTTACGGCAAGGACTTCACGATGTACCTGGCTGCCCGCAACACCACCACGGAGGAGTGGAAGCAGTGTCGCGGCAAAAGCGAGTGCGCATTCAGCGTGAAAGACGACAACAGCATACAGCCCTATATCATTAGTCCCTTTGACCTGAAGCTCATAGACAGCGGTGTGACGGACAACACGATTACCCCCACCGGCAAGCAGATTCAGTTCACCAGCCGCATCAAGATAGAACTGGGCAGCGTCCACGAACAAATGAGTGGCCTGCTGGAGCCCATCGTGCCTGAGGGCGCAGATCAGCCGGAAAGCATCTTTACGAACGACCCCTTCATGGTTTATGGCAGCGAGGATGACGTGCTGGACATCAGGTTCACCTTCGACGCTGAAAAGGTGAAGGCCGGCAGCTATAGTGTGAAGCTGTTTGGCACGGCCACGAATATGACCGATGAGCTCTTTAAGCTCACCGTCACCGATGCCACGGACATCCGCACGGTGGCTGACGGCATGCAGCAGGCTGCCGACGGCCCCGCCTACGACCTTCAGGGCCGCACGGTGAGCGACAGCTACCAGGGCGTAGTGATTAGAAACGGAAAGAAGACACTGAATAAGTAAACCATTTAATGACAGCAATGAAGAAAAGATTCCTATGGATGCTTACCGCCATCCTTCTCTGCGGTACGACTGCCCTTACGTCATGTAAGGACGACGACGATGCGAATAGCTCAGAGGAGATTGAGGCTGAAACCGTATCCATTCCTGCCGGCGAAACTGCCGACCAGCTGGGTACGAAGATTAACGGCCTGACCTATGTGTTCAACGCTGACTACACCGGCGAGGGCGCTGCCGTGGTAAGACGTGCCGTCAACAGCACGCAGGACATCAAGGACCCCAACGTCCAGAACATCATCCTTAACGCCTCGAACATTGCCGCGCTCACGGAGAACGACCTGGTGGCCATCTCGGCACTCATCATCCGCGGAGGCGCGCTGATTCTGGTAGAGCCCACACCGCAAGACGAGATTGACCTGATGGAGAAAATACTGAAGACGGCCGACGGCTGCATCAACGGAACCATCGACACGCCGCTCTACGACGAGCTGGACTACGAAAAATTGGAGTGGCTCTACGGATGGGTCATTCAGGGCACCAAAGAGCTGACGGACAGCTACAGTGCCGAAAACTTCGACGACCGCAGCTTAGAGATTGTAGGCTGGCGCGACTTTCAAGTCTATAAGTCGCTCAACGTACACGAGGGCGAGACCTACACCAAGGAGCTTGGGTTGACCGTCGTCAACGAGGACGGCACCACAGAGACGATGCCCCTCGCCTACGACGAGACGGTGGAGATGAACGACTACCTCTTCGGACTCCAGGCTGACGAGGCAGCAGCATGGATGAACACCAAAGCCGAGGAAGACCAGACCAAGCGCGCCGCCGCCGTCAAGGCCATTGCCAACCGTGCTGGCGAGGCGCAGCAATACATCGACAAATTAGCCACCGCACAGGAGTACCACCTGCAGCTGGGCGGCATCATCACCATCAAGGACGGCAGCAAAGTCACCAGCCGCTACCATAAGGTGCTGGTTGACCGTTGGGTTTGGGCCGCCTATTCGTTTGACAAGAAGACCGACTACTACTGCGTCAACCAGACGGTAAAGCTCTACAACCAAGACCTGCAGTGCGGACCCGATAACGACAAGGGTTGGTGGTGGGATGCCACGAATTGGGAAAAATGGAAATATGCCCGTGAAGTTGAGTGGCATGACATTTTGTTAAGGTCAGATATGTATGGACCCTATCTGAAGGGGTTTGGATTTGAGGCGTATGTGAAGGATGCCTCACCCAGAATAGAGCAGAGCCGCCCCGTCAACGCCACCGATGGAGGAACCACCGTCAGCGAGGGCATCAGCTACTCATTAGGTGCCAACTTAGGATTCTCCGGACCAAACGCCGCCGGCGGTGTCAGTGCCAGCATCTCGTGGTCGCAAAGCGTTTCGCGCGTCGTCCCCGACGTGAAGATAACAGCCAAGACCGACCCCAACACCGGACACGTCAACTGGCAGTATAGTATCGACAACGTGCCAAAGACAAAAAATGCTTTTACCGGTGCTAACCATACGTTTGCCGTAGATGTAGCCAAAAAGGAGTTGCAACTACAGCAGGCATGGATATGGAGCATACCCAACTCGAGCGCCAGCACCATCGATGTCGTGACCGACTGGAACATGCATGATCAGTGGCTCACATGGTATGCGGATGGAGGCCCATACCATACCTCAGAATATTACATTGACGAGAAATTCTCCAACACCGACCTCAAGTCGCAGAAGGCCATTCAGGGCTACACCTTCGACCGCATCCAGCGCGTCACCTGCCCGCCGCGCTTCAAGGAGAACTGGAGCATGACCATCGAGGGTGACGGCATCACCGGCGACCAGAAGAAGAAGGTGGAGGACTACCTGGTAGCCCATCTGTCTGACCAGTACGCCAAGTCCTTCGTACTCTTCTCTTACAAGAACGGCCACCAGAAAACCGTCATCGACGGCAAGACCAAGCTGGAGACGCTGGACGAGCTGGGCCGCAAGGTGGCTAAACTGAAAAATGACTACGAGGCTAACGGCAACGTAGCCGAAATGTTGAGGAATGCCGGAAAGGATGCTGGCATCCCCGCCACTGGCAGCTACAAGATTGTATGGCGCAACACCGACTCCTCCGGCAGCGGTGCCAAGTACGACAACGAGGAGCTGACCATCAACCTGACGGCTCCGGCAAAGAAATAGCGGGTAACACCAATAAGCAGTAAAAGCAAAAGCCCTGTCGCACTCAGATGCGACAGGGCTTTCCCTTACCTCATAACGACAACTATGACAATAAATCACAGGGGACAGGCTTTTGAATGAAATTCACTTCAAAAACCTGACCCCATGATTATCCGTAGTTAATTTGGTTGTCGGCGGGACGTTCCCCATGATTCCTGAAAATAGAATGTCCTCAGTTATTGAACGCTTCGCGTGTCATTTCTACTGCGAGTGTTTCCTTCCGGAAACGCTCGAAACACACCGGGGTTCCGGTGTGCACCCGTAAAGTTAGCTGATTATGAATAGATTAAATGTGAGCACTTTTCAAACCTGTATTTTAGACGACCCTAACTATAGGTTTGAGTAAGGGAAACCTATAGTTAGGGTAAGGAAAACCACACTACTTCGTATAACGGATGACGGCATAGCCGCCGAAAGCCATCAGCAGCAGACCGGGCCAGCCCGTGGTGAAGTCGGCAGCAGTGGCTGCTACGGCTCCTGTGGTGAGCAGTTCGGCGAGTCCGCCAATGAGCTTGGTGACGAGTACCACACCTATGAGCAGGGGCACGCTGACCTTGCGATAATGCTGGGCGGTGAAGCCTGCCACGAGGGCGAGCACAGCGAGCTTGAAGGCCATGAGGGGCATGACGCCCCAGGCGGGCATGCCAAACACGAGGTTATTAACCAGCGGCGAGGCCACGGCAGCCAGGAGTCCTGTGCGCCAGCCGAACTTATAGGCTCCCACGAGGATGACCAGCGAGAGCGGCGAGAAGATGATGCCGCCCTGCGGGATGAGGTGGAAGAGCTGTGGCAAGGCCATGTTGCAAACCACGAAGACCGCTGCCCAGAGGTAAGTCTTCACTTCACTGAAGTATAAAGTGTGAAGACTGATGTTTGATGTTTGAGTGTTCATAATAATATGTTTTAAATGAATAATTCCATGCGGTATTTATGCTCAGAATGAGATGTTCACTCCACCCATGAATGTGGCACGTGGCATGGGGTAGCCGAGATTGATTTCGTAGCGCTGTGCCAGCAGGTTCTCGCCGCGCACCCAGAGTCCGAGAGCCGGTGTGAGAGCATAGTTGACGGTGGCATTGAGCAGCAGGAAGTTCTCCTTCTGTTCGTCAGCCCCCACAGCGGTATAGAGTCCGTTGATGTATTGCAGGCCTGCCACGACATCCCAACGGCAGCACTGGTAGCGTCCACCAAGGAATCCCTTGTAGGTTGGCGCGGCAATAATCTTGTTCTTCATGTGGAGCAGCGAGTGGTTGGTGCTGAGGCTCCAGTGGTCGTTGACGCGGTAGTCTGCCTCCAGTTCGAAGCCGTAGTTTTCTATCTTGCCCGTATTCATGTTCCGCGGACGGTTATCCACCTGCACGGTCTGTATCATGTTGTCGCCCTTGATGTAATAGGCATTCACACCATAGCGGAAAGCCCCGAGGCGGTGGCGCCAGGAGAGTTCGTAGTTCCATAGGCGCTCCGGCTCCAAGTCGGTGTTGGAGGGCGGATAGAGATACATCTCACGCATGGTGGGGTTGCGGAAGCCCTTGCTGGCCATGAATTTCACTTCGCCCGTTGCCAGCGGACGTACCACGAGGCCAGCCTGTGGCACCCACTCGGTGCCGCTGATGCTGTGATGGTCGAGGCGCAGGCCGGCATCAATGGTCAGCCACTCCGTCAGGTCCTGGCGGAAATCGACATAGCCGGCTATCTCGTTGCGGTAGGAACGGCCACTCTGCTTGTTGGGCGTGTCGAGTATGTCGCCCGTCTGCTTCGAGGTATAGTAGGCACGGCCGTAGATATGCATATAGTCGATGCCCACGGTCAGGCGGTTGCCTTCGAAGAGCCGTGCACTCTGGTACCAGCTGATGCCCGTCAGCGCATCCTTCGAACGGAAGAAGCGGGCTGTGGGGTTCTGGGGGTTAGCGGTGCCGTCGTCAATCTTGTGACGGCCGAAGTTGCTATAGACGCTCAGGGCACCGCTGGTATTACCGTAGTGGTTCTCGATGGCGGCAGAAACGACGCCACGCGTAATCCACTGGTCGGCATCGTAGAGCGGACTCGACACGGCGCCAGGATAGGAGGCATTGAAGTGCGTAATGTCGGCATCAATGTAGGCGTTCCAGTGCTGGTTGAGGTCGTAGCCCAACTTCAGGTAGCCGCCATACTGTTCGAAGCCCATGTGCGGACGATGGTTGTCGCTGCGGCCATACTGCGCTGCCACCGTCGAGGTGAAACGTCCGTTGCGTACCTGGTTGGAAGCCTCTGCCTGAATGGTGCCATAACTTCCTGCACCCAGGTTGATGCGGGTCTTCACACCGTCCTCATGCATGGAGCGGGTGACGATGTTCAGCACACCGCCCATGGCATTGGAGCCATAGAGCACGGAAGCCGGACCGCGCAGCACCTCCACACGGTCGGTCATGAGCGTCTGGTAACTGTCGCTGATGGGGTGACCATAGACACCATTATACTGCGGATGGCCGTCGATGAGCACGAGCAACTGTCCGCCACCGCCGCTGATGCCACGCAGGTTGATGCCACCGGCGGCTCCGCCGCTGACGCCATAGCCCATCATGGCACGGCTGGTAACGAAAAGGCCGGGCACCAGCTGGCTTACTGCAGGCAGCACGTTAGACTGCTCCTGGGCCGTCAGCACGTCACGGCCGATGACGGTGACCGTCATGGGCAGATGGCGCACATCCGCACTATTCCGGGTACCTGTAACCACTACTTCATCTATAGATATGGAGTCTTTTTGTGCATGCACGGGAACGACAACACCAGCAGACAACAAGACAGCCATCAAAATGCTCAGTTTAGTTTTCATTTTTCCCCTTTTGCTCATAATGGTTGCAAAAATACGAATTATTATTTGAACTCGAAAGTTTTTTGACAAAAAAGTTTATCAAGCATCCAGCTGGCAGAATTCTAAATATTCTTAATTCTTAATACCATATTCTCTATTCTTAATTATATTTAGTAACTTTGCACGTCAAATTTGCAAACGATAAAATATTAATATTTTAAGATTATGAAGATTTCACACATTGAGCATCTGGGCATTGCTGTTCAGAGCATTGAAGAGAGCCTGCCGTTCTTCACAGACGTGCTGGGCCTGGAGTGTTATGCAACAGAGGTCGTAGAAGACCAGAAAGTAAAGACCGCTTTCCTGAAGTGCGGTGAGGTAAAACTGGAACTGCTGGAGCCGACAAGCCCCGAGAGCACCATCCAGAAGTGGCTCGACAAAGGTAACAAAGGCGTACACCACGTAGCGTTCTGCATTGAGGACGGCGTTGCCAATGCCCTGGCCGAGGTCAGCGAGAAGGGCGTCCGCATCATCGACGAGAAGCCCCGCAAGGGTGCCGAGGGCCTGAACATCGCCTTCCTGCATCCGAAGTCCACCTGCGGAATCCTGACCGAACTCTGTGAACACCCGGAGTGATGTACAATTTACAGATTTTCGATTTTCGATTGATTACCAAATGACGGAATTAGAGTTAAAGCAAAGATTCAGATTATTTTCCAATAGAATTGTGAGAATGGTTGATTCCATGCCTAATACAGTTTCGTCAGTAGCCATTGCCAAACAAGTCGTTCGTTCTGGAACTTCTCCTTATGCCAATTACAGGGCTGCATGTTTAGGAAAGTCTGAGAAAGATTTTTTGAATAAACTCAAAATGGTTGAAGAGGAACTTGACGAGACAGGACAGTGGTTGGAATTGATTATGGACACAGAGAAACTTCCCCGTGGACGGGTATTACCGCTCTATGAAGAAAGTCAGGAACTACAGAAAATAATAGCAAGTTCCATTCTCACGATGAAACGGAAATTAGGAGAGTTTCCCCTTCCTGAAAAATAATCAATCGAAAATCGAAAATCAGTAAATCGAAAATAATAGATTCCCGATAGCAAAGTAATCAATCGAAAATCGAAAATCAGTAAATCGAAAATAATAGATTCCCGATAGCAAAGTAATCAATCGAAAATCGAAAATCAGTAAATCGAAAATATAAACAGTAAATTAAAGTTATGTCAAAACAATTAGAAAAAATCAAACAGCTCATCGCCAAACGTGAACAAGCACGTCTGGGAGGCGGTGAGAAAGCAATCGAGAAACAGCACCAGAAAGGTAAATACACTGCCCGCGAGCGCATCGACATGCTGCTCGACGCCGGTTCATTCGAAGAATACGACATGTTCAAGGAACACCGCTGCCACAACTTCGGCATGGAGAAGAAACAGTTCCTTGGCGACGGTGTGGTAGCCGGTAGCGGTACCATCGACGGACGTCTGGTATTCGTCTTCGCACAGGACTTCACCGTACATGCCGGTTCACTCTCCGAGACTATGAGCCAGAAGATCTGCAAGGTCATGGACATGGCCATGAAGATGGGTGCTCCCGTCATCGGTCTGAACGACTCCGGCGGTGCCCGTATCCAGGAGGGTATCAACGCACTGGCAGGCTACGCAGAGATTTTCGAGCGTAACATCCTGGCATCAGGCGTCATTCCCCAGATTTCAGGTATCTACGGTCCCTGCGCCGGTGGTGCCGTATATAGCCCTGCCCTCACCGACTTCACGCTGATGATGGAAGGCATCTCCTACATGTTCCTCACAGGTCCGAAGGTGGTGAAGACCGTTACGGGCGAGGACATCGACCAGGAGCACCTGGGCGGTGCCAGCGTACACTCCACGAAGAGCGGCGTGACCCACTTCACGGCCAAGACCGAGGAAGAGGGTATGCAGATGATCAAGACGCTGCTGAGCTACATCCCCTCGAACAACATGGAGACGGCTCCCCGCAAAAAGTGCACTGACCCCATCGACCGTCTGGAGGACTCGCTGAACGAGATTATCCCCGAGAACCCCAACGAGGCATACGATATGTATAAGGTAATCGGCGCCGTTGTCGATGACGGTGAGTTCTTTGAGGTGCAGCCCAAGTTCGCCAAGAACATCATCGTGGGCTTCGCCCGTTTCAACGGCCAGAGCGTCGGCATCGTGGCCAACCAGCCTTCATGCTACGCCGGTGTGCTCGACGTGAATGCCAGCCGCAAGGGTGCCCGCTTCGTCCGCTTCTGCGACGCTTTCAACATCCCCATCGTGTCACTGGTTGACGTTCCCGGATTCCTGCCAGGTACCGGTCAGGAGTACAACGCCGTCATCCTGCACGGTGCCCAGCTGCTCTACGCTTACGGCGAGGCTACCGTACCCAAGATTACCGTCACGCTGCGTAAGTCGTACGGCGGTTCTCACATCGTGATGGGCTCGAAGCAGCTCCACACCGACTTGAACTATGCATGGCCCTCTGCCGAGATTGCCGTGATGGGTGCCAGCGGTGCTGCTGCCGTGCTCTACGCCAAGGAAGCCAAGGCCAAGAAGGAAGCCGGCGAGGATGTCAAGGCATTCATTGCTGAGAAGGAGCAGGAGTACGACGAGCTGTTCGCCAATCCGTATCAGGCAGCCAAGTACGGCTACATTGACGACGTGATTGAGCCGCGCAACACGCGCTTCCGCATCTGCCGCGGTCTGGCCCAGCTGGCTACCAAGCGCGATGCCCTGCCCGCCAAGAAGCACGGTAACATACCTATGTAATTTACTATTGACGGATTTTCGATTTTCGATTTACTTATTTTCGATTTTCGATTTAAATGTTTCGAGAATCGAATTTCCGTCAGCAAGGTAATAAATCCGCAAATCGAAAATTCGCAAATCGAAAATACAGAAGGTATGAACAAAAACGAAGTATTTGCTGCCATTGCATTGGCGCTGCATGAATTCAAGGGCAACAACGTCCACGACAAGGAGACGGGCATCATCACCATCCAGGAGAAGACGACCCAGTGGAACGGTTATGCCATGAGTATGACAGAACACCCATAATAATTTACTCAACTTTCGCAAGTAGAGTAGTTAAGAGTAGTTAAGGGGAGTTATCGCGGTCTATGGACCGCTCGGGGAGTTAAGAGACGTATGTCTTTTCCCTGAATAATCTCTTTCGACAAGTCTATTGTCCCTTAACTCCCCAGGCCGAAGGCCGATAACTCCCCTTAACTCCCCTTAACTCCACAAAGTGGAGCTTGCGAAACTTAAAATAGAAAATCGAAAATAAGAAAATCGAAAATGAAGGAATACAAATATACTATCAACGGCAATAAGTATGAAGTGGAGATTGGCGACATCGTTGACAATATCGCTTCTGTGAAAGTGAACGGTGAGGACTACAAGGTGGAGATGGAGCCCGAGGCAGAGCCCGAGAAGAAGAAGGTGGTACTGGGCAAGCCAGCAGCCGCTCCCAGCGAAAGTGCGACTACGGCTACTGCCAGCGCTGCCAACGTCAACACCAACAACGCTGTGAAGGCTCCCCTGCCCGGCACCATCGTCGAGGTGAAGGTGGCCGTAGGCGACGAGGTACAGCCCGGCGATGTCGTCGTCGTACTGGAAGCCATGAAGATGGCCAACAACCTGGAAGCCGAGAAGGGCGGAAAGGTTACTGCCGTACTCGTACAACCAGGCCAAAGCGTCATGGAAGAAGATGCACTGGTAGTTATCGAGTGATGTGATTTACTATTGACGGATTTTCGATTTTCGATTTAATTGAATTGAAGGTCGAAAATCCGTTTGTTTTATATACGATTTACTGATTTCCAATTTACATGTATCCCGTCATTGGGTAATAAATTGTAAATCGAAAATCAGTAAATTGAAAATTACAAACGGTTGCCTTCTTTAGGAAACACTATCGTAGGTTTGAAGGTCTTTGCCTCCTCAAAGTCCATCTGGGCATAGGAGATGATGATAATGACATCGCCTACCTGGACACGACGCGCTGCAGCACCGTTCAGACAGATGCACCCGGAGCCGCGCTCACCTTTTATAATATATGTCTCGAAGCGCTCGCCATTGTTATTGTTGAGCACCTGCACCTTCTCGCCTGCTATCATGTTGGCGGCATCCATCAAGTCCTCGTCAATGGTAATGCTACCCATGTAGTTGAGGTTGGCCTCTGTCACAGTTACGCAATGCAGCTTCGATTTCAGTACTTCTATCAACATCTTAAAATATTTTCGATTTACTTATTTTCGATTTTCGATTTACTTATTTTCGATTTTCGATTTACTTATTTTCGATTTTCGATTTACTTATTTTCGATTTTCGATTTATTACCTTCTTGGCGGATATCCAACTCCCATATCATTTAAATCGAAAATCGAAAATCCGTCAATCGTCAATAACTACGATTTGTATTTAATATGGTCAATCAGACGGATGGGTGTCTTGCCGCAATAGACGGTGATGCAGCCAACGACATAGTCGGAATCGTCCCAGTTGTCGATATCCTGCAGGGTGTTGCCATCGACAATAGAGAAGTACTCCACATCGAGTCCGTCAACAGCGTTAATATCGCTGACCACCTTGTCGTGGGTCTCCTTCAGCGTATGCTTCTTGGCATAGGCGACACTGTCCTTCAGGGCCTTGTAAATAGCAGGAGCGATAGCGCGTTCGTCCTTGGACAGCAGGGTGTTACGCGAGCTCTTTGCCAGACCGTCCTCGTCGCGCACAATGTCGCACTCAACAATCTGGACCTTAATGCCCAGATGGCGTACCATCGCCTTGATGACGGCAATCTGCTGCCAGTCCTTCTCGCCGAAATAGGAACGGTCGGGCTTTACAATATAGAACAGACGGCTGACTACCTGGCAGACACCATTGAAGTGGCCGGGACGGTGGGCGCCCTCCATTACCGTTGACACGGGAGGATACTCAAAATGGCGGGTGTCGGGCGTGGGATACATCTCCTCCACCGAAGGAGCCAACACGAAGAGTGATTTACCATTTGACGATTTACAGTTTACCATTTCTTCGTCAAAGGTCTTCTCCAACAGCTGGCAGTCGGCCTCCAGCGTACGGGGATAGTTCTTCAGGTCATTCTTGTCGTTAAACTGTGTAGGATTGACGAACACCGAGACAACGGTCACATCGTTCTCCCTCACACTACGGCGCACCAGCGAGGCGTGTCCTTCGTGCAGCGCACCCATCGTCGGAACCATACCTACCTGCTTGCCTTGTTTACGCTCGTCGAAGAGCGCATTCTGTAAGTCAACAATCTTTTCAAATACTTTCATTATAAATTTGGTGTTATTGCAAAAACGGCTGCAAAATAACAACATTTTTATCAAATATGAAAGAAATATCGTGAAAATATGCCAAATAAGAGGCTAAAAAAACTAAAAACCCTTGCAAAATTCCTCTTTTCCCATATTTTTTTCGTACCTTTGCACTTACAAAATCTATATTGACAATGGCAAAAAGAATCTTATTTATCAATCAGGAGACTATACCGTATGTACCAGAAACCGACTTAGCCGTGATGGGTAAGAAAGTTCCTCAGGCTATTCAGGAGAAAGGAAACGAGATACGTACCTTCATGCCGAAATGGGGAACTATCAACGAGCGTCGTGGACAACTCCACGAGGTCATTCGTCTCTCCGGCATGAATCTGATCATCAACGATACTGACCACCCTTTGATTATTAAGGTTGCAACCATCGTCCAGACCCGCGTTCAGGTCTATTTCATTGACAATGACGACTATTTCTCCAAGCGCCAGATGATACTCAACGAAGACGGCGAGGAATATGCCGACAACGGCGAGCGTGCCATTTTCTTTGCACGCGGTGTGCTGGAGACTGTCAAGAAGCTGCGCTGGGTACCTGACGTCATTCACTGTCAGGGCTGGATGAGTGCCGTTGTCCCCCTCTACATCAAGACCGCCTACCACGAAGAGCCGTCGTTTGCCAACACGAAGGTTGTCACGTCTCTGTTCAACAAGAGCCTGAATTCCAACCTCAGCGATGACTTCAAGAAGTGCATAGAGTTCAAGGAGGCCGATGCTGCCAAATTAGACAAGTACAACGACCTGTTCGACTTCAACGAGCTGGGCAAGTTGGCCATTGACTATTCCGATGGCATCATCGAGGCACATCCCGAAGTAGATGCAGCACTCATCAAGTATGCAGAGGATAACAACAAACAGCTGTTGCGCTACCCCGGCGAAGAGTTTGCCGACGACTATGAAGCCTTCTATGACAAGCTGTTAGGTGAAGAAGTATAGAGGTTAGAGTTGAGAGTTGAGAGTTTAGAGTTGAGAGTTTAGAGTTTTTTATATACAAAATGAAAATCAAATGGTTAGCAGGGGTTTTGTTGACGGCAATAACAATCTCTGCATGTGATGAAAACACACAGGGCATCGGCTCCTCGCTTGAAGGAGACATTGACCGTTTCACCATTCTCACCGACACGTTCGAGGTGACCTCCCGTTCCATCATCATTGACTCCGTACTGGCCCGTGGCAGCAGTTGCTATCTTGGCTGTATGAAGGACCCGGAGACCAACGACTATGTCACCAGCAGCTACACCACGCAGTTTGTCCAGCTGGAGGCACTTGCCGACAATGTGTTCGCGGATGACGAGGACATAGCAAGCCGTATCGACGGTAAGGCCGTCGCCGACTCCTGCCATCTGAATATCTACATCAACGCTTTCGTGGGCGACACCCTGGCACCGATGAAGCTGATAGTTCAAGAGCTGGACCGCCCCGCCAAGGAAAACATCCTCTACTATTCGGATTTCGACCCCGCAGAGCAGGAAATGATCAGACTCGACGGTCTGCACAAAATCAAGACCTACGCCTATGTCAACCACCTGCTGAGCGACAGCCTGCGTAACACCTCCAACTTCCTGCCCTACATCAACGTCATCATCAACGATCCCTATACCGCCAAGGACGGAACGGTGTATAACAACTATGGTACCTACTTGATTCAGACCTACCAGAAGCATCCGGAGTATTTCAAGAACTCGCTGACATTCAGCCAGAACGTATGTCCAGGATTCTACTTTGAGTCTGCTGGCGGTGCCGGTATCATTACGAAGATCTTCACCACCGAGTTGGTTGTTTACTACCGGGTTAACGATGACGACAAGGTTTCCACGAGAGCCCGCCGATTCTCCGCTACCGAGGAGATTCTGCAAACCAGCAATATCCACCACAACAAGAAGCGCATAGAGCAGTTGGCTGCCGACAACAGCTGTACCTACCTGAAGACGCCTGCCGGCATCTTCACCGAAGTGACGTTGCCTATTGAAGACATCATGTTCGGTCACGAGAAGGACACCCTCGCCTCGGCCCAGATTGTCTTCGAGCGCTACAACAACGTTGAGGACGATGCGCTGGGCGCTCCCACCTATCTGGTCATGCTGCCCAAGGCCAAGCTCTTCTCTTTCTTTGAAGAGAACAGCCTGCCCGACTCCAAGACCACCTTCCTGTCGGCATTGAATTCTTCCTATAACACCTATTCCTTTGACAACATTTCCACCCTTGTCACCGACCTTTGGAAGAACCGTGACTATGCTGATGAGGACTGGAACAAGGTGGTGCTCGTACCCGTAGAAAGAAACGGCGGCAATGCGTCAGCCACGACAACCTCCAAAGTCAGCAACCTCATGTCGCTGACCAGCACCCGACTGATAGGCGGCAGCGAGAATACCCACAAACCCATTACCATCAGCGTCATCTACAGTAAGAGCCACTAAACGGTATGGCAGACAATTTTCTGGAAAAGCATTTCGAGGAATACGAGGCTCGTAAGGCGGCCTACCTGCGCAGGAAGAAGCATCTGCCCAAGGTCAGCGTGAAACCGCAACGACCGGATGATGAAGCCCTTTAAGGGTTAGAGGTTAGCCGTAAACTATCATCGGCGTTCCCGTATAATCACATAGATGATGACGGGGGCGCCGATGATGGGTGTTACGGCATTCAGTGGAATGACGCCCGACTCTCCCGGCAGCACACAGATGACGTTACACAACAGTGCAACGACGGCTCCACAGAGCATCGTGGCAGGCATCAGGTATCGGTGGTTGTCGGTAGTCAGCAGCAGTCTTGCAATATGTGGCACAGCCAGTCCGATGAAGGCAACCGGTCCACAGAAGGCCGTGGTGATGGCGGTCAGCAGTCCGGTGACGAAGAGCAGCCAGTTGCGCACCCGCTGGATGTTCACACCGAGATTCTCGGCATAGCGGTCGCCCAACAGCAGGGCATTGAGCGGTTTCATGAGCAGCAGCGAACCGACAAGTCCGAAGGCGGTGATTCCGGCAAACGCCCCCATGTATTTCATTGAGACGCCACCGAACGACCCCATGCCCCAAACCATGTACGACTTCACCCCTTCGTCGGTGGCAAAGAAGTTCAGCAGCGAGATGGCAGAATTGGCAATGTAGCCGATCATGATACCGATGATGAGCAGCATGACATGACTTCTGACCATCGTCGAGAAGAAGAAGATGAGCGCCATTACCGCCATTGCACCGACGAAGGCAGCTGCCAGCACCGCAACGAAGCCCGACACACTGACACTACCTACCGACAGGCTTCCGCCTAACAGCAGCATGACCAGTGCCACCCCCAGTCCGGCACCGCTGTTGATACCGAAGATGCTCGGTCCTGCCAACGGATTGCGAAAGGCGGTCTGGAGCATCAGTCCGCTCACGGCCAGTGCTGCACCGCAAAGGATGGCCGTCAGTGCCTGCGGCAGTCGAGACTCCATGACGATATACTGCCACGACGGTTTCACGCCTTCGGCATTTCCCGCCAGGATGCTGGCCACATCGCCCACGGGAATATCAATGCTTCCCTTCACCAGGTTCAGCACAAAGAGCACCACCATCGTCAGTGCCAGTAACACGCAGTATATCGTACCTTTAGTCATAGTTTCTTATAGTAACGCAACGGGGGAAGGTTTGTAATTTCCGGATGTAGTATTTGCAGCAATTCCGCTAACAGAAGGTCCGGACGGAACGGTGTTTCCTCGTAGAACAGCGACTGCTCCACGTTACATCCATAGACGGCTCCCGTACGGAAAGCCTTTAACTGGTCGTAGCCGCGATGCTCCGCCGTCAGTTCCTGTAGTGTCATGTCGTGGTTGCCGCTGTAGCGATACAGCCACACGTCACACTCGCCGGCACGCTCCAGCACCGTCTCAAAGGCCAGTGACAGACTGCCACTCTGGTCGTCGTCAGCCCAAGGATAGCGTCCGCCGGCATCCTTCAGCATCTGGCCGATGGTGCTCTGTCCGCCTGGCACGTACCACACGTTGCCCACCATCTTGTCCATCAGCACACTCCTGCCCTCGCCTGCCTGTCTGGCACGCTCCTTCAGCGCCATGTAGCTGCTATCTACCACGGCAAAGAGGCTGTCCGCCTGTTCACTGGCACCAAACAGCCGTCCGTAGAACTTCATCCATTCGGCACGGGCAAGCGGCGACTTCTCCATATACTCCGCACACTCCACAATGGGGATGTTGAGGTCTTCCACCTTACCATAGCCACCCGAGTTCTCGAAAGGCGACAGCAGGATGGCATCAGGTTTGATGTCCATGATTTTCTCCACCACCGGGTTCAGTCCGTTGCCACAATCTACAATGGCACCCTTTGCTATCTGTTCCTGAATGTAGGGAATCTTGATGTACTTCGAGTCAGCCACTCCCACGATGCTTCCCTCACGACCGAAGTCCTGCAACAGCGCACAGTGTACGGTGGTGAACACAGCAGCCCGCTGAATGGGCACATGAATCACGGTACCCTCCACCCCATGGTTGTCGTTCCCGTCGTCGCTCACTAATACGTATGTATGCAGCGTCTTCTCCGGCTTCCACGGATTGCGGATGGTCGCCACGCTGTAGCCGTCGTAATCCACAATGGTCAGCAGCGACGCATACTTCAGTTGCAGGGTGTCGCCGCCCCCTTCCGAGTCAGAGGCTATGCTGTTACCACCCCGACACGATGCCAGGGCGACAATCAACATACATATATATAATATGGTATAACGGTTATTCTTCAGCATCTTACTTCTTCCTTCTTACTTGAAAGTCATTATTGTCTGGACAATACGCTCTGCCGTACGACCGTCCCAGCGGTCAGGCAGCGAACACGTCCTCCACTGTCCGTTCTTCAGTTCCGCAAGCGACTCACGCAGTCGGTCGGCATCCTCGCCCACCAGCACGTTCGAACCCTGCTTCACGGTTTCAATATGCTCCGTATAGCTGTTCAGCGTGATGCACGGCACCTGATTCCACGTGGCCTCCTCAGCCACATTGCCCGAGTCGGTTATCACGCCCTTGGCATTGGCTGTCAGCCAACCGAACTCCAGGTACGACAGCGGCTGGCACAGAGTAAGCGGCAGACGGAACTGCTCCACCACCTTGGCAGCGTCGCGTCGCAACGGTGCCACCACCGGCATGTCCGCCTCGCAGACGGCAGTCAGCAGCCGTTTCAGTTTTTCCTTGTCGCTCAGCAGCGCTCGCCTGTTCAGCGTCAGCACCAGGTATTCGCCAGCCTCCAGACCCAGCCGGTCCATCAGGGCAGGACGGCGCAGCCGGCTATGAGCAGCACGCAGCGAGTCCATCAGCACATTGCCCACCATATAGATACGGTTGCTCTCGGCACCGCCACGTGCGGCATTGCTGTTCGACGCGATGCCCGCCGTAAACAGCAGGTCGCTCAGTCCGTCAATGACCAGCCGGTTGATTTCCTTCGGCATCGTGATGTCAAACGACCGTGTGCCAGCCACCAGGTGTGCCAGTGTGATGCCGCTCTTCTTCGTCACGATGGCCACGGCCATTGTCGATGCCAGGTCGTCAACCACGATGACCACGTCCGTAGGATGCGCATTGAGATAGTCCTCAAACTCGCTCATCACACGACCGGTCAGCTCGTTCAGGTTCACACAGTCCACGCCTAAGAAGTGGTCGGGCCGTGGCATCTGCAGGTCTTCAAACAGCGACGGTTCCAGCGTCGGGTCCTTCTCGCTGCCGGCATACACCAGTTCGTAGCTGACATCCCTACCCTCCTCCTGTGCCTTCTTGATGGCACGTATAATGGGAGCCACCTTCACAAAGTTCGGCCTTGCTCCCGTCACGATACATATCTTCGTCATAGTTATCATTTCTTTCAGACTGCGAAGGTACTACAAAATGCGGAAAGCACCAAGAAAAACAAAAGCGAAATGACACAAAAAGTGCAGAACTGGGCCTTTTCGCCACTTTTAACACCCATAATTGTTTATAACTCAATTATTTTTACTACTTTTGCAGTCACTTACAAACAAATCATCATGGATGTAGCATTCATTTTAGATAAGTATTTCAAAGGAAAAGGGAACGTCTCTATCGACGTGTTTGATGCGCAGACATTAAATACCGTTTATCGAGATGTTGTCAATGCTATGACATCACACTTCGAAATCGAGGTCAGTGTACTTCAGGCTCTCAGTTATTGCCTATACGAGATGATGGATAATGTGCATATCCATTCAGGTAAGCCTTTGGGAACTGCTATGACACATTATGATGATACCCAGAAGCTTTTACGTATATTGATTGCCGACGATGGAATGGGTATTAGGAGCTCACTTGCTGAAAATGAGAAATACAAAGACATCACCGAGTCTGAGGCTTTAAGATTATGTCTGGAGGATACAATTACTGATGGTAAAGGCATGGGATTTGGACTCTACACCACGTCAAGATTAGTAGATAGCATTGGCAAGGAATTCATTTTGCACTCAGGAAGTCATAAACTCATCATAAAAGACGGAAGCACTTCTGTAATTTCAAACGGTTTCTGGCAAGGTACGCTCATCTATATGGAAATTGGAACTGGCCAAGAGATAGATCCTAATCAAATAGTAGATTACCGAGCTGATGTTGCAGAAGAATATAACGAGACATTTGTTGAAACAGGGGAACTAGAATCGCTATGGTAGAATTTAAATTTATAGAATACGGAACAGATTTCGGAACTCGCGACATGGGTAAGAAACTCCGAGAGAAACTATTACCGCTGATTAACGGTAACGAAAAAGTCGTTCTCGATTTCACGGACGTTAATGTAGTCTCTAATTCCTTTGCCGATGAATGTATTGCAAAATTATTGTTAGAAATGCCATTACAGGAATTAAAGCGCCGCACCACATTCCGCGGTCTGAATCCATTGGCTGAACGGAGCGTCTTGGTAGCACTTCAGCGTCGTTACAAAGTCCTTTCAGAAGAAAGGCACTAATCTTCCGTTGTCCAGTGTGCCTCTCTGGGAGAAACTGCCCGTCGCAGGTGATGGAATACGTATTTTGAATACAAATTAATTTGGTTTTTCACTCGACCTTTCATTCCTTTGCCATCAAAGATGGCGAAAATACTCCGTCTCGGCAAAAAAAAATTAAATTTCTTTGTATTGCTCTCAACTTTTCGTAACTTTGCAGCCGCTTATAACACAAATCATCATGATGAGAAATATTTCGCTTTTATTATTTACTTTTGTTATAACCCTGTTAGGAAGTGGTAGTACGTGGGCACAAACTGCTAATGAAACATATGATTTTGCTGACTTGGCATCTTCAAACGGTTTGATTAAATACGGAGCGTCGTATCCCAGTGGGAAAGGCATTACCAATGGTGCTTACTGGGAGAGCATTGGTAGCACGCCTATGTTTGGCAGGTTTGCTGACAGATCAGAAGATAATAGAGGATGGTATTTAAGAAATTCTACAGGTCAAACTGTCGGACTGTGGAATAAAAATATTTCACCAGAGCTCGCCATCTGTAACCTTCATGAGGGCGACCGTATCAGGATAACATTCTCTGGCGGCGGTCTTGATTTTGTGAGCACCAATGCAGCAATAAACGGTGTTAACGTCAATAAGGATGATCATTTGACTTCTGGCCTACTATATTCCGCTACAAACAACGGAGATATTGTAATTACAGGAACGTCAATCTATACTGTCATCACAAAAGTCGAAATCTTTTATCGAGGCAGTGAAACATACACTTTTACAGGTAACTCTAGTGAATCCACAGCACCTGTTGCTGCTAATTCCGACATTGTACCTGGAGCCGACAATTATAAACCTGTGACTATTGACGGAGAAGAAGGCTTTGTCCTTGACTTCACGGATAAAACCTATGGCAATTGCTATTTCAACCATCCAGAAAACCGTTTCTTCATTAAAGAAGAGGGATGGAAAGTTAATAACAATGGTTTGCAGATAGATCCTACAGGCGACACCGGTATGTATTATGCATTTTACATTCTTAACCTAAATGCAAGCGATGAAGTTGTCATCAATCTAAATAACCCTGAAAATAGAGAAGGAGATTTAGCAAAATTCTGGTCCACAAATACAGGAAATGCAAGTCTTGATAAGCTAACAAGTGGAACCAAATATACAATGCGATCAGGAGGAATATTGAAGCTGCTCATCCAAAAAAAAGTAGCAGTCGCCTCTGTCGTCATTACTCCTAGTCCCATACGATTTACGAAGTTGACTGACACCTATAATTTAGTTAAGCTTGATTATACGGAGCCTACCCTTATCGTCCCATCAGGAGCAACAAATATTAGCTATAATAGTCTTAATGAAAAAATTGCCAAAATTAATCCTAACGGAACCAACGGAGATTTGATGATTATCAATACCGGAACTGTTACTATTCAAGCATCAGCAACTATTGGTGAGAATACATACACTGCCGCCTATGAACTGACGGTTATGGCAGCTGAAGCCATCTGGGATGTGAGAAACGGAAATGAATGTTACTTCCCTGAAACCAATGTCAATAATCCATCATCGAAGAACACTGGTAAACTATTGGTTCGCAAAGTAACGTCAGTTCCACATATCACGATGGAGTTTGGCGATGCTGACAACGAAAACCTGGCAATGGTAACTTTCCGCCCAGACAATGACAATAATGCGGTACGTGCTGCAAATCTTATTGATCAAAACGGATGGGTACACATCTGGTTGGAACCTGAGTCAGAGGGTAGCTACATTTTGAAGCCCCATCAGGGAACATTCTATAAATTCCAACCGACCATCGGTGGTAACCTAACCATTTCTGGAATTCTTCGTCACAACACGACTGCCAGTCGTATCGTACTTGTTGATGCTGATGCCACGTCTGCTGACGACCTGCAACGAGCAAGTGTTACACGTGGCGGACAGACTTATTACAGCTACTACATTAAGAAAGTATTGGATGTGAGCGGTGGTCCATTCGTGACAACAGACCCCATTCCACTGACAGGTGGACATACTTATTATCTCTATGCCAACACACCTGATACAGATAGTCAATCCTCTGACTGGCAATGTTTCTATTTGACTAGTTTCAAGTATGAAACCACCTTCAAGTTCCCTTATCAGAATGTGGTAATGGGAAACTCTGGTGTGGTGACCGCATCTGAATATAATCATACTGCTGCTGCGAATACATATAAACAAACCATTAACAAAGCAGGGCAACAAGACAACATCACATACAGCATCAGCTGCAAGGGTGACATCACTGCCAATATCAATGCAAATACAGGAGAGCTCTCGAACATCAGCGGTCAAGGTGCTATTGTGGTAACAGCCACCTTGACTGAAGGAAATACAACGAATAAAACCAGCTATGTTCTTACGGTTCCATATACAACTATAGAGAATGGTGGCAGCAAACACTGGGTGTTTAACCAGGAAAACTATAGCTATAACAGTGGTAGCCCGACGGGAACAAACATGATGGAACAGTTGGAACAGCTGAAAACCAATGCTCCGGCAGAAGAATGGACCATCAAATACAAGGTTCGCCAGTATAATGCTACAACAAAAGCATTGGAATACATCAACGTGCCTGTGCTGGCTAATGCTCTTGATGTCGTCGGAGACAATGCCCGTTACATCGGAACAACTGAAGGTCTGCTGTTTAATGCTAACGCCAACTCATTCGGAACAACAACGGGCGTAAAAGACGATAATTATAGGACATTTACCGATGAGGATAAAAAAAATCATGTGCAGAAGAAAGAAAATGGCGACTGGATTGAGTTGACCGAAGCTGGCGACATTGATATTGCCCTCAAGACCCTATTAAGCTATAATGCCAACGATGCTGCCGGTAGCTGTTATTACCTTACCTTAGAGAATGGGAACAGCATGACTATTCCTAACCTGAAAGCAGGTCAACACATCCGAATAAAGTGGTCACGCTATGCTAAAAATCAAGGCGACAATGTAATAGTCCACAACGTTACCGACCTAAATGGCACTACCATGGACGGACAAAGCATCTCAGTAGGTGCAGGTGGTAATGTGGACAGAAACGGTGGTACAGGATACCATGAATTCATCGTAAAGGATAATGGTGACGTCACCTTTACCGTAGCACAGAACGGTTGGGTAAACATTTATGAGATTATGGTGGGTAACAATTTCATACCTACTGACTTGAAATTAGCAGATGGTGAATCATTAATACGCAAGAAGGAGTCTGGAAATTCATTCTCTCACGTATATAGCCATAAATGGTCAGACATTCAGTGTCAGAGTAATGTCTCGGTATCATATTCAATCAAAAATGACACACGTACCGGCACACTAACTCCTGGAAACTGCAATGTTACTACCACTGGTAGCGGAGAAGATCTACATTATAACTTAAATGTAGGTGAAAGTGGTCATGGTCGCTTCACACTGGTACAGGAAGGTAAGGTTGGTGATTATGTCCTTGACAGAAAAGAAATTGAGATTAAGGTCTATGAGTATGACTATACCCCACAGGTATATCCTCGTACATGGAATATGGAGAATATAAGTACAGCAACAGGTACGGCACTTAGTACAGAAAGCGGTTGGACCGATGCTAATGGTAATTATAGAAATTGGACCTCTGCTGGAGAAAACAAGTATCAGTTAACTCTGGAACCGGAGAACCTGATTTCATGGAGCACCAAGGCTGCAGTTGACGGTTCCCAGACAACCATCAACGAGCTGAACGGCCTCGGCATCCGTCCGGCCGATATTACAAGGAGGAACAACAGCATCGTCTTCAATAATGCCGACCATAGCATAGATATAACCGGAGATGCCACCCAGATTCTTACTGTGCCTAACGTAACAAACGATCATTACGCCTATATCAGAGTAAAGAAAGGTACTGATGCAAGCGTGACGGCAAAATATACGGCAAACACAACAACCGCTGACCAGGAGCTTACTACCGTATATGACGATGGGACATACGCAGTCTATAAGGCTAAAGGCGAAGGCAAGACCACTGACGGCAATGCACATATCATTGACTTCTACCTGAAAAATGTCAGTGTGATACAGGTGGCAGTCTCCAAGAACATAAAGACCATTTCTGCTGCCGGCTATGCTACTGAAGCCCGTGACTATCCCGTGGATTACACCATGACGAAGACTTTAACTGGTAGTGACTACATTGCATACAAAATTACTGGCGTGAGCGACAACAAGGTTATTGCAACCCACGTTGAGTATGTACCGGCTGGTGCAGGTGTCATGGTGACAGGAAACGTAACCTCTCAGGCTACAAGACCGATTTTCACCACCGACGTGAACCGAACGACAAGTAATATGGCTGATAACCTACTAATAGGATTGTTAAGTGCAACGGCAGTTGACCAGAGCACTACTGATGGTAATAACACATATTATAATTATATACTTGCCAATAAAGGACGAAAGGTCGTTGAAAACAATGGAGTCCATACTGCCGGCGAAGAAGTTACAGGATTAGGTTATTATCTGTTATACAAGCAAGGCACAATATTGGGTGATAACAATACTTATTCAACCAAAACACTGAAGGTGAATTCCGCATATTTGAGACTGAGCAGTTTCATGGCAAGGCCACAGGAACTGAACAGCGGCAGCAGCGCACCAGCAATGTCTCCTCAATTCTGCTTCTTCCTTGGTGATATGAACGATGATGAGACAACTGCCATTGAGGCAGTTCCCATTAACTCCTCAGACTTAATAAGAGGTGAAGAGGGTGTTTATTACACCCTGCAGGGTGTTCGTGTAACAACTCCTGCTAAGGGTAATCTCTATATTCTTAACGGTAAAAAGGTATTCATCAAATAAGGTGTAATGATAAAAGTGTATTCTGATATGAAAAAGAAATATATCAAACCGGTTTCTGATATCGTAATCATTTACCACACAGCTGGCATTCTTGCAACTTCATATGTCGGAGGTAGTCCTGATGATCAACTGGCACCGTCTATGATGAACATTCCCGAAGAGGATTCTTACTCAGAACACGAGGAGTAAGTTCTCCCCTACTACACTGACAACAGCAGCCATGCTCCAACGAAGTAATGGCTGCTGTTGCTGTTTGGTCCCACGATGGGACCAAAACGGGAAGATGGGTTAGACCATGTGGTAGGTGATGAGTCCTTCCATAGGACTCTGCATAATCTTGCCAATGGTAAATCCCTCTATTTGTGCAGCTTCCCGTAATTCACTCTCGTAGTGGTAAGCCATGGAACCAACGAAGCTGACAGGCAACTGCTGGACATCGAGCGCGGTGTATTGTGCATAGGGCGCTACGTTGTGGGTGAGGAAGTCGCGGAAGTTGCGGACAATGAGGTCGTGCAACAGGGAATTGTCGCGGTGCTGCTCAATGAAGAGCGACGTGGAGGCCAGGAATCGGTTGGCCATGGGTTCGCGATATACCTTATTAATAATATCGGCCTGCGTGAGACGCGTCTCCGCCAGATAGGCATCGCGGAGGTCGGCAAACTGTGGATTCTTGAAGATGGCATTCATGAACAGGCGGCCCAGCACGGAACCGCTGCCTTCGTCACCAAGGATGTAGCCGAGGGCGGGCGTGTTCTGGACAATCTGCTCGCCGTCGTACAGGCAGGAATTGGCGCCGGTGCCGAGGATGCAGGCTATGCCAGGCTCGTGCTGACAGAGGGCACGTGCTGCCGCCATGAGGTCGGAATACACCTCAATGGTCTTGTAGGGGAACACCTCGGCAAGCAACTGGCGCATCATGGGAACGTGGGCTGGCGTGCAGCCGCTGCCATAGAAGCTGACGCTGATCTGTTCGAGCAGCGGCGTCTCCAGAGCCCGTGAGTTGATGAGGGCGGCACGGGGGAAGGTGGAGAGCTGGGACATGAGTTCGTGGCTCAGGATGCGGCGTATGTCGTCTGCCGTCTGGTGTACGGGGGTGATGCCTTGTGTCTTGAAGGTTGCTACTACGTCCCAACGCATGGGATGGGGCGAATAAAGGAGTGTCCAATCGGTCTTGGTGCTTCCGCTGTCGGCTATGAGTATCATATTTGTTTTGAGTTTTATGAGTTATCTGTTATCAGTTATCTGTTATCTGTTATTTAAGTTTCGCAAGCTCCACTTTGTGGAGTTAAGGGGAGTTAAGGGGAGTTATCGGCCTTCGGCCTTGGGAAGTTAAAGGGACAATAGACTTGTCGAAAGAGATTATTCAGGGAAAAGACATACGTCTCTTAACTCCCCGAGCGGTCCACAGACCGCGATAACTCCCCTTAACTACTCTTAACTACTCTACTTGCGAAAGTTGAGTCAGTTATCTGTTTTCTGTTTTCTGTTTTAAAGTTTTTGCAAAGGTACGAAAAAGATAAAGATTAAAGATTAAAAATTAAAAGAATTTGCGGCCACCAACAAAAAAAACTCTAAACCCTAAACACTAAACTCTAAACTTTTTCTTACCTTTGTCGCCAAAATAAGACAAACAATGAAAAAGATTCTATTGATACTGCTGATGGCCGTGACCCTGATTCCGGAGGCTCACGCCGTGCTGAAGGAGAAGGACCTGGAGAACACATTAGCCATTCTTCGGAAGGAGCTGACGGTCTATTACCGCGAACTGGCGGTGCGCAACGACCGCCGACAGCAGATGGAGGAGCGCGTGGGGAAGCAGCTGCGCGACGTGATGATACAGAGCAACCAGAACGCGCTGATGCTCTACTCGCAGAAGCAGGACTACATCTTCGACCTGACATACGCCTGCCACGAGGCAACGGAGCTATACAGGGAGTTCCGCGCAAAGCAGGCACCCTTCAAGACGTTTCTGAGCAGGACGGATGTCGATGTGGCACGCTACGACTCGCTCATTGCGAGTCTGGACGACATACCGGTAAGAATGTTGAACGACCAGGCCAGGAAGGACCGCGAGGCGTGCCTCATACTGGCCAAAAGCATACGCTACACGCTAAAGGAGAACAGCGAGCAGCTGAATGAGTTTATTGCCTACCACGATGCTACGGAACGCAGACTGGGCGAGATGAACGACTACGCACAGAAGCGCTATAACGACATCCAGACAAGCATCTTCAAGAACGGCAGCGACTCGTACTTCTCGACACTCAGGAACATGAACCGCGAGTGGCGGCGAATGGCACGGGCTGTAGAGCAGAAATACAGCCCGCAGTCGAACATGGGGTCGCAGTGGGACTCGGTCTATATCTTCGGACTCTTTGTGTCTATTGTCATCTATGCCGTCATTGCCACGTTGCTGAACCTGGTATTCTTCCGCTGGGTGCTGCCCAAGCGCTTCCGGACGGAGGAATTCAAGAAGAAACGCAACAGCATCACCATGGCCACAACGACCATCACGTTTGCCGTCATCATGGGTGTGATGATGGCTACCATGAACCAGCACTTCTTCATCATGGCATCGAACCTGTTGGTGGAGTATGCATGGCTGCTCGGCGTTATACTCATCTCGCTGCTGCTGCGCGTGAAGGGGGACCAGATAGACAGTGCCTTCCGCATCTACACTCCGCTGTTGGTCGTCGGATTCATCGTCTTCGCCATCCGCATCATCCTGACACCCAACGAACTGGTGAACATCATCTTCCCCCCGATCCTGCTGGGATGCACCATCTGGCAGTGGGTCATGGTGGGACGGCACAACCAGAACATTCCGCGCTCGGACATGTTCTACACCTACATCTCGCTGGGCGTATTTATCGTCTCGACCGGCTGCTCGTGGGCAGGCTACACGCTCATGGCGGTGCAGATGCTCATCTGGTGGATTATGCAGCTGACCTGCATACTGACCATTACCTGCATACGACTGTACCTCAAGCAATACAGCGACCGCCACGGATTCGACGAGAAGCCCATTACCAAGACGTGGTTCTTCAAATTCATACACGAGGTGCTGCTGCCCATCACTGCCGTGGCATCGGTCATGATGTCCATCTACTGGGCGGCTGACGTGTTCAACCTGAGCGACCTGTGCTGGAGGATGTTCAACTACGACTTCCTGGACTTCAAGAACCTGCACCTCAGTCTGATACGCATGGCGGTGGTGGTGTGTCTGTGGTTCTTCTTCAACTACTTGAGCAAGACCATGCTGGCCTTCCTGCGCATGCACTTCGTACACACCGACGCCTCGACGGCAGAGAGCCGCACGGTGATGGGGCGTAACGTCATACAGGTGGTGGTTTGGGGCGCTTGGTTCCTCATCAGCCTCAGCATCCTGGGCGTCAGCTTCACCTGGCTGGTAGTGGTATCAGGCGGATTGTCAACGGGTATCGGTTTTGCCATGAAGGACATCATCGAGAACATCTACTACGGCATCTCGCTCATGGCAGGACGCATCAAGGTGGGCGACTGGATTGAGGTGGACGGC
>Ga0247609_10000341_pt1 | contig 67256 bp, 62 predicted proteins | sample 172DNAGHGlowgp2_FD_193487 | JGI IMG/M metagenome (GOLD analysis project Ga0247609, IMG submission 193487) | Sheep rumen microbial communities from Palmerston North, Manawatu-Wanganui, New Zealand - 1728 DNA GHGlow gp2 | ecosystem: Host-associated > Mammals > Digestive system > Stomach > Rumen ...
TGCGCTTATCAATCAGTTTCCAGTTCCGGCAGACTATGACGGTGTAGGCTCGAAGGGAACAAAGTTCGTGTTTTACATGTAAAAAGGGTAATCGACTTGTCGCTTGCTACTAAAAGGACGCAAGAACACCCATTTCTGAGAATTCCCCGTGTCCTTTTTTGAAGGCATATATAGAGGCAAAACGTATCTTGTTATCTGCGTCCTCCGAAGTGCCCTGCGCTGCTGTGTCCGTGGCGTGGTGTGTTGTTTGCCAAGGTGTGGTTCGTAATACCGTGACACTTGTCAACTTTCACAGGAGCTTTTGGGTGATGCGGAGCAGGTGCAGGATGGTGCACGGCAGGAGCGTGGTGATGCGGTGCAGGCTTGTGCATGTGGGCATAGTGTGAGCCGTGAACTCTGTTGTGACCGCCGTATTATTCTTACCTATGAAGAGTCGGACACTATCACTGATGATTTTGGCACCATAGAGGTTATGCCATTATGGAAATGGATTCTCGGACAATAAAAAACTGAAAAAAAATAATGAAAAGAACGCGGGCGACCCGTGCGTAAAATATAAGACGTTGTTATCTCTCTTGTATATAGGCGAGCGCCTGAGAGAGTAATCAAATTATCGGAATGACCAAGAAAATGGCCATTCTTTTTGACATAAATTCCTCACGGCTCATCAGCCGTGGGGTGACGGTGGCGAGCTTCTCTGATAGTCCGTTTCATGTCCAAAACTCCTTTTCGCCTGTATCTTCCATTATTCCTTGGCATTTAGGACAGGTTCGCTTGTCCCAGATCCTGATTTTATCGCTGCCGCATTGCAGGCATAATCGGCCTACTTCGCTTCTATACGATGGGGCGACATCGGCAATGATTCCACCCACGACGATGTTCTGGATGCTCTTGCAGTCAGGGCAGGACATAGCCGTGATTTGCTGACGGAACAGTCCACGGCCTTCATACACCTCAGCCTCATAGCCACAAGCCCTGCAGCGATATTTCAGTTTCCAGGCCATTACTTCTTTTCCTTTGCCTGACGTGCAAACTCAAACAGCGATTGCGGCAGATGACAGTAGCCTGTGGGATTCTTGTCGAGATAGTCCTGGTGATATTCTTCGGCAGAGTAGTAGTTCTGCAATGGCAGCTTTTCTACACACAGAGGCTCCTGATACTCCTTCTGCACCTCGCTGAACACCTTTTCAATCGTGGGCAAATCTTCGGCACGGGTGTAGTAGATGCCAGTACGATAGCGCGTGCCTTCATCATGTCCCTGCTTGTTGAGACTGGTAGGGTCGATGGCCTTGAAGAACATCTGCAGCAGGAATTCAAGGCTCACCACATCGGGGTCGTACTTCACGTGCACCGTCTCGGCATATCCCGTTGTGTCCGTATAGACTTCCTTATAGGTGGGACTGGCAGTATGTCCGTTGGCGAACCCCACCGATGTCTCCACCACGCCCTCTATCTGCTTGAAGTAGTGCTCTGTTCCCCAGAAGCAGCCTCCGGCAAGATAGATGTCCTTACCGTCTTTCAACTCCAGGATACCATCCACCTCATGCGCTACGTGGTCGTCTATTATCTTCATGTGTTTTGCGATTGATTTATTTGTTCTATTTTAATGCCAGTCTGCCAGAATATGTCATGACTCATCGTGTTACTTGTTATTGGCAGCAAATTTACATATTTATCTCCAAACGACCAAACATCTGAAGAGAATCTTTGTTTATATTTCTATCCTTTCTCCCTCTCCGCTGATGGCCCAGAAGGGAATGTTCTTTTCATCTGTAAACTCCTTCATGCGCCAGGCGGACTCGAAGCCCGTGGTGAAGTGCATTGGCACGAATAGTCCGACCTTAAACCGTTCGATGAACTGTCGCCCTCCAAGGGTATAGCCATTGCCGATGCGTCCGTCAATAGGGAACATCACCACATCGAAGCCGTCAGCAAGCTTGCGGATGTCTTTCAGTTCGCCCAGATACTGCTTCTCGTGGGCTATTGGGTCAAACACTTCCTCCAACTCGAAACTGTACATCTTCTGACCAGGTACTGCATCAGGCAGGAACTTCGCATACCAGTTGTTCAGGTCGCCGGCATGGAAGACTCTCCTACCCTCCGTCTCAACAATCCACGACACACCGCTGTCCGTACTGCCCAATGCCCAGACGCTGATACGCTCATCCCTCCATGTGCCGCCTTTTGCCAGCCACACGTCAGCATCCTCCTTGCTTGCCCTTCTGTGCTTGTAGATGTCCTTGCTCAATATATAAGTTATGTCCTGCCGAAGATTTCTCCACTCGAAGATGTCCTTGGTGAAATGGTCTTCGTGGAAGTGGCTGGAGAAGACATACAGCGGCTTCTGCCTGTTCAGCACTGACGGCATCACACAGCTGGGATCCAGCCAGTAGTCGAACACCAGTATCGCACTGTCTGTTTCCAGCACGAATCCGCTATGGAAGATGTAGGTCAGCGTCATCGTTCCAACATTCTTTCCTTCGTTATCATGCGTCGTAACCTATAGGTCTAAATTGTTTTTGCCGCTCGCTCCATACGAAGCCTTTGCCCATCAAGTAGTCCTTGACCTCCTGCGGCTCGCGGCTGAAGGCATAGCACAGTGATTCGAGGCTGTCAAACTCCTCGTCCCTCAGCAGCATATTGACGCTTGAAACCAGTATTGCGGGGTCTTTGGGTAGATAGTCCATCAGTCCTTCACCTCCTCCAATGCTCCTGTCTCTGAATCAATGATGAAGCCGCGAACCACGATGTCCCTGGGTACGAGCGGATGGGTCTTGATGGTCTCTACCGTCTTGCGGACGGACTCCGGGGTGTCCTTGAAGCCCTCTAGCCAGTGGTGCAGGTCAATGCCGCACTTCTGGATGGTGTCAAGCGTCTCGTCCGTCACCCCACGGGCTGTCATCTCGTGGTGGAAATGGCTGAAGCTCATGTGACAGGCACCGCAATGCGAGTGTGCCACTACCATGATTTCCTCCACACCCAACTCATAGATGGCCACTATCAGGCTGCGCATGGCCGAATCGAAAGCCGATATCACCAGGCCGCCAGCGTTCTTGATGATCTTGGCATCACCGTTCTTCAGTCCGAGGGCAGCAGGGAGCAGTTCGGTCAGCCGGGTGTCCATACACGAGAGTACCGCCAGCTTCTTGTCTGGGTACTTATCCGTCAGATACTTCTCATAGCTTTTCTGGGCCACGAAGTCCTTGTTGAAGGTAATTATTTGGTCTATCATACTAAATCTTATTAAATCATCGGACAAAGGTACTCATTTTCGCCCGATTATTCGTAATTTTGCCCTCATTATTAACATAAAGTTGAATTTCGTCGCGACTCGGCAGATTGCAAACTCGTTTGCATCTGCTCTCGCTGCTCCGAAAATTAGGAATGTTTATCAAAAACAACAAGAAATCTGAGTTAAGAACAAAATACAACTTCAACAAATATTAGTAGGAATGGCACATATGAAAGTAAAAATACAGACCATGCTGGGCGACATCGTAGTTCGCCTGTATGACGAGACACCCATTCACCGTGACAACTTCGTGAAACTGGCAAAGGAGGGCTATTATGACGGTACGCTGTTCCATCGGGTGATTAAGGACTTCATGATTCAGGGCGGCGATCCTGACTCCAAGGGCGCACCTGCCGGAAAGATGCTTGGCGTGGGCGATCCTGGTTATACACTGGAAGCCGAAATAAAAGACGGACTGTATCATAAACGTGGTGCCTTGGCTGCTGCACGTCAGGGAGACGAGGTGAATCCAGAGCGCAGAAGCAGCGGCTCACAGTTCTATATCGTCTGGGGCCAGAAGTACAACGAAGGGCAGCTTCGCCAGTTCTCCAAGCAGTTGAAGATGCAGAAGGTTCAGGCTATCTTCAACCAGCTGGTCTCTGAGCATCGTGACGAGATTATGCAGATGCGGCGAGACAGGAATCGTGCAGGACTGCAGGAGTTGCAAGACCGCCTGGCAGCAGAGGCAGAACAGCAAGCCAAGGACTATGCCGGACTGACAGATGAACAGCTGAGGATATACGCCACTATCGGTGGTACACCCCATCTTGACGGTCAATATACCGTATTCGGCGAGGTCGAGGAAGGCCTTGACGTGGTAGAGATGATACAAGGTACTGCTACAGGACGCGCTGACAGACCCGTTGATGACATTGAAATGAGAATGACAATCATTGAGTGATATGGAATACAAGGTATTGAATAACGGCCTGAAGATGCCGATGGTCGGGCTTGGCGTTTACAATATCCCTGAGAGGGAAACGCAGAGAGTGGTTGAGGATGCCATCAGCGTGGGCTACAGGAGCATCGACACGGCTGCCATGTACTATAATGAGAAAGGTGTGGGTGATGCCGTGCGTGCTTGTGGCATTCCACGTGAAGAACTGTTCATTACAACAAAGATATGCGACTCATGCTATTCGAGGGAAGACACGCTGCGTTCCGTTGAGCACTCCATGAAACAGTTGGGTATGGAGTATGTGGACTTGATGCTGATCCACTGGCCTGTGGGCAATCCGACAGTGATGTGGCACACCCTCGAAGAGCTCTATGCCAAGGGCATGTTCAAGGCAATCGGCGTATCGAACTTCTATCCCAACACGTTCCCAAAGATTGTGAATGATGCAAAGGTGATGCCGGTAGTGAACCAGTGTGAGACCCACGTGCTTTATCAGCAGCGGAAGTTGCTGGAGTACCTGAAGCCTTACGGTGTTGCCTTGGAAGCCTGGAGTCCGCTGGCAGAAGGCAGACACGGAATCTTCAAGAATCCCGTTCTAATGAGTATCGGTGAGAAATACGGCAAGACATCTGCCCAGATAGCCCTGAAGTTCCTGATTCAGAACGGCATTGTCATCATCCCAAAGACAACCCACAAGGAGAGAATGAATGAAAACATCGACCTCTTCGACTTCACGCTGTCTGACGATGACTTTCTTGAGATCCGCTCGCTCGACACAGGCCGGAATGTGACGGGCTGGCCCTCTGATGCGCTCAAATACAATCCTGAAAGTATACATTGCAATACTTAATAGTACGGGTTGCAAGCCTTAATAGTACGGATCGCAAGCCTTAATAGTACGGATTGCAAGCCTTAATAGTACGGATTGCAAACCTTAATAGTACGGATTGCAAACCTTAATAGTACGGATTGCAAGCCTTAATAGTACTGATTGCAATACTTAATAGTACAGGTTGCAAGGCCTAATGTCACAATTTTCTAGCCCTAGAAAATAGTTTTCGCTGAAAAAACTTAAAATCTCTTAGAAATTGAAAGATGCCAACGAAAAATGGATTTTCTTTTGTCGTTTGCTCATTTATTTGTAACTTTGCAGCCGTTTTCCAATTAAATATTAGCAATGTTACAGAAGCTTTTTGGATTTAATCCTTCAACAATGGTACTGCGCAAGGAAGTGATTGGTGGCATCACCACCTTCCTCACGATGGCTTATATCCTTGCCGTCAACCCTAGCATTCTCTCTGTCACAGGCATGGATGCCGGTGCCGTATTCACCACGACCTGTATCTCGGCAGTTGTCGCCACCTTAGTAATGGCGCTCTATGCCAAGCTCCCGTTTGCACTGGCTCCAGGAATGGGACTTAATGCTTTCTTTGCATTCACAGTGGTATTAACCATGGGATATTCGTGGCAGTTTGCACTCACTGCTGTACTAATTGAAGGTCTCATCTTTATTCTCCTCACCATTACTGGTCTGCGTGCACATATCGTCAATGCCATTCCTCTCGTACTACGACGTGCCATTAGTCCTGGCATCGGGCTGTTCATCACCTTCGTGGGTCTGAAGAGTGCAGGCATTGTTGCAGACTCCGAAGCGACCTTCATTACGCTGGGTGACATGCACGAGTCTGGGGTGCTGCTGAGCATCTTTGGCATTCTGCTGACGGCAGTCCTCATGGTCAGGAAGGTGACGGGAGCCCTGCTCATCGGCATCCTTGCGACCACCATCGTCGGCATACCTTTAGGCATCACCAACTATTCGGGCATTCTTTCCATACCTCCCTCAATTGAACCCATTTTTTGGCAATTCGAGTTCCAAAACGTCTTTACCGTTGATATGGTTATTGTGGTGCTGACCTTCCTGTTCATCGACATGTTCGACACCATCGGCACTCTTATCGGAGTCTCTAACCGTGCCGGTATGGTTGATGACAATGGCAACGTGAAGAACCTGAACCAGGCCTTCATGGCTGATGCCATCGGAACCGCCATTGGTGCCATGCTGGGCACTTCAACCGTCACGACGTATGTTGAGAGTGCATCGGGCGTCAATGTCGGTGGTCGCTCAGGACTTACCAGTCTTATCACTGCCGTCTGCTTTGCCGCAGCACTACTCTTCTCCCCGCTCTTTCTGGCCATTCCAGCACAAGCCACTGCATCAGCGCTGATACTCGTGGGTGTCATGATGATGTACGACATACGCAAGGTCGATTTCTCCGATTACGTAACTGCCATACCGTGCTTCTTCTGCATCGTGCTCATGCCGTTGACTTACAGTATCTCCGACGGTATTCTGATTGGAGTCATCTCTTACGTCTTCATCCACCTGTGTTCAGGAACTCTCAAGGATAAAGACGAGCGCAACAACGTCAACTGGGGAACCATCATACTGGCAGTGCTCTTCATCTGCCGTTACGCCTTCCTGTAGGTAAGTATAAACCGTATTTACCCTTGCGTCAAGATGCTGACTATGCGCTCGGCAGTACGTCCGTCCCAACGGTCGGGCAGTGAAGAGGACTTCCAACGACCTGCAATGAGGTCGGACACGGCGGTGCGTAGCGTGTCTGCATCTTCCCCAACAAGGACATTGGTTCCCTGACGAACAGTCTCTATGTGCTCTGTATAGCTATTGAGCGTGATGCAAGGTATGTGGTTGAAAGTTGCCTCCTCAGCTACATTGCCGGAATCGGTGATAATTCCCATGGCATGACTGGTGAGGTAGCCGAAGTCGAGATAGTTAAGAGGACTGACAAGGGTAAATGACGACGTGAGTCTGGAGACAACATCGCGGGCTGGTGTGCGCAAGGGAGCAATGACGGGAACGGAACCTGCCGACTGGCTGACAGCTTGGAGCATCTGACTCAGCTTCTGCTCGTCGGCAAGCAGCGCACGGCGATTGAGGGTGAAGACGAGATAGCTTCCGTCGGCAATGGCATTAAGACAGGCAGGACGCGTCCAGCGCTGGTGGTTATAACGCAGGGTGTCCATGAGGATGTTACCAACAAGGTAAATCTTGTGGTTCTCTGCTCCTTCACGCGTAGCGATGCTGCTACTGCCGACACCTGCGGTAAAGAGGTAATCGGAGAGACCATCGATGACGAGACGATTGATTTCCTTTGGCATCTGGATGTCAAAGGAACGGGTGCCTGCGACGAGATGAGCGAGACGCAGACCGCGCTTCTTCGCTACGATAGCTGCTGCCATCGTGGAGGCAAGGTCGTCAACAACGATGACGGTGTCGGTGGACTGCTGGGAGAGGTAGCTCTCAAAGGCAGACATGACTTGTCCTGTGAGCTCGTTGAGGTTTTCGCAGGTAACGCCGAGGTATACGCTGGGAGCAGGTATCTGCAGGTCGCTGAACAGCGTTGACTCCAGCGTAGGGTCATCGGCAGCACCTGCATACACCAACTGGTAGTCGCAGTCGTCGACCTGCTGAATAGCACGAATGAGTGGCGCTACCTTGATGAAATTGGGGCGGGCCCCTGTAAATATGCAGATATGGTGCTTCATAGTCTGTGTTCTACTGACTTACCCTTCTACTTCATGAACTACAACCTTTACCTTGGAAATGCGGCGCTGTTCCATTTCGAGAATTTCGAAGGTAAAGTGCTTGTAGTCTATCTTCTCGTGCAACTTGGGGAAGTCGCCTTTGATTTCGAGTAGCAGTCCTGCTATGGTATCAGCGTCGCCCTCTACCTCCTCAAAGATGTCGTCGTCGAGCTTGAGTATTTTGTAGAAATCGGAAAGCAGCGTCTTGCCCTCAAAAATGAAGGTGTTGGAGTTGATGCGCTGATAGGATTTCTCGTCTTCATCGTACTCGTCGTTGATTTCGCCTACTATCTCCTCAAGGATATCTTCAAGGGTAACGATGCCACTGGTACCACCGAACTCGTCGACTACAATGGCGATGTGAACCTTGTTCTCCTGAAACTCGCGCAGCAGGTCGTCAATCTTCTTGGTCTCAGGGACGAAATACGGCGGACGTATGAGCGACTGCCAGCGGAAATTGCTTCCCTTGGTAAGGTGAGGTAGCAAGTCCTTGATATACAAGATGCCACGAACGTTGTCGCTATTGTCTTGATAGACGGGAATGCGCGAGTAGTTATTCTCGATGATGCACTGTAGCACCTCAGCATAGGAAGCCTTGAAGTCGAGGTCGACAACGTCCTGACGGGATGTCATAATCTCCTTGGCAGTCTCGTCACCAAAGCGTACGATACCCTCGAGCATGCGCTGTTCTTCCTTGATCTCTTCCTTGTCAGTTAACTCGAGTGCCTGCTCCAAGTCATCAACACTGAGCGTGTGGTTTTCCTTCTGTACTACTTTGTCGGCAAGACGTCCAGAGCTCATCACGATGCTGGCAAAGGGATAGAACAGTCTGCGGAAGAACATGATGCCACCAACGGCACTGCGGCAGAAAGCCAGCGGACTGCGGCTAGCAAAGATTTTAGGCATGATTTCGCCAAAGAGAAGCAGGAGGAATGTCAGCAATACCGTCATGCACAAGAAGTGAAGCCACAGGGCATCGCCAAAGTCAATGGTATGGCTAAAAAAATAGCCAAAGAGCATAATGATAGCTACGTTGACTAGATTGTTGGTGATGAGGATGGTTGCCAGCGTACGTTCAGACTCCTGACGGAGCTGCATAATTTTTGCGTCGGTATCGCTTTTCTCCTCGTCCAACTCGCTGAGGTCACTGGGTGTGAGAGAGAAGAATGCTATCTCGGACCCAGAAGCGAAACCTGACACAAAAAGCAACAGGAAGGCAATTGCCGCTGCTATGATGGCACCTGTTGACGGTGGCATGAGCGTCACATCGCTGAATAGCTGTTGAAAATATTCCATGGGGGATTTCTTCAGACTGTTGTTGCGTCACCTGATGCCGCTGACTCGTCTGCTGCGGACACACTGCGCGGGGTTAACATCTCCATGTTGTCAGCCCATATCTCAGTGGCGTAGCGACGTTGTCCTTGTTTATCATCGTATGAGGTATAACGGATGCGACCCTCGATGTAAAGCTTGTCGCCCTTGTGGACGTACTTCTCGACAACCTCTGCCAACCTGCGCCACAACAGTACGGTATGCCAATCAGTGCGGTCGGGTACCTGGGTACCATTCTGAAGCGTATAGCCGCGCTCGGTGGTTGCCAAGCGAACACGTGCGACGGCAACACCCTGATCGACATAACGAACTTCGGGCTCCTGCCCTACATTACCAATAAGCATTACTTTATTCATAACCTTTCGCTATAGAATGTTTTACCTTACTTGCATTGTCCCAGATACTCGAACTTGAAGTTCTTACCCTTGGCAGAAGGGAACTGGCTGCGCGAGTCAACGCGCTGCATAAGATGGTCGACAATGCGATTGTAGCAGTCCTGACCAGAAACAGCCTTTAGGCGAGCCACGAAGTGTGTATCGCGATACTGGAACTTGCCAGTACCCGGAACCTGCTGCACACGCTTGAAGTCGATAGTACCCTCGTACCAGCCGAAGCGCTCTTCGCTAAGCTTGGTGACGGAGGAGGCAACAGACCTGGCAGGCGTGCCATCAGGGCGAACGGCCTTCTTCTCCTTGAAGTCTTGCATCGTAGCAGCCTCTGTCTTGATAATAATAAAGTAAACGCGAGGACGAGTCTTATAACGCTTGGGGTAAAGCACGTCGCTGGAAACATAGTCGCGGATGTCCTTCTCCAGGACGGGATTCATGCCAATTTCTTCGATACCAGCAAGAAAAGCTATGGCATCGTCGACATTATCAACAAGAACTTCCTGATCGAAATAACGTAAATATAGGTTCATTAAAATGTATTTTGTGTTCGTTGTTTTTAGTTTTGATGTTTTCCTGAAAGAAAAAAATCGAAAATAAAAAAGAGCGGAAAACGGGACTCGGACCCGCGACCCCAACCTTGGCAAGGTTGTGCTCTACCAACTGAGCTATTTCCGCTTGAAACAAAAAGCTTATCAACTTTCCTAAAACCGATGGTGAAGAGGAGGAGACTCGAACTCCCACGTCGCAATTGACACTACCCCCTCAAAGTAGCGCGTCTACCAATTCCGCCACCTCTCCATCGATAGGATAACGTGTGAAGAAAAAAGAGTGCCCAGAACAGGACTCGAACCTGCACGCCTCGCGGCACACGCACCTGAAACGTGCGCGTCTACCAATTCCGCCACCTGGGCATTTATCATTAAGACCCTGCGTCCTAATGCTCTTTTTTGTTCAACATGTTGAGCGGAAAACGGGACTCGGACCCGCGACCCCAACCTTGGCAAGGTTGTGCTCTACCAACTGAGCTATTTCCGCATTTTCTTCGTACTAACGAAGGCATCTCTCTCGATTGCGGATGCAAAGGTACGATTTTTTTTGGAACCGCCAAAACTTTTTGCTGTTTTTTTTGAAAAAAGCGCACTTTTACACCTAAACAGAGAGAGATGCCCTACCCTATACCTTAATTATATATAGTGCCTTACATCTGGTGGGGTATTGACTTGAGGGTCAGCAGCAGGTGGTTCCACACCATCTGGACCGTAGGTATAAGCAATCGTTCATCGGGCGTATGGACATCGCGAAGCGTAGGACCAAACGACACCATGTCGAGATTGGGATAGCGCTCGGCAAAAAGTCCGCACTCCAAACCAGCATGAATGCCACGAACGTTGGGTTCTTTCTGGAACAGTTTGTGGTAGGTGTACTTCACGATTTTCTGCAGTTCGCTGTTCTGACGCATCTTCCATGCAGGATAACCCTCGGAATGAGAGACTTGGAATCCGGCAAGTTTGAATACTGCCGCTATGGTATTGCACATATTGTCGAGATTCGACATTACGTTACTACGCTGAGAAGACATAATCTCAATCTTGTCCTCATGCGTTTCTACACGTGCCAGATTACTGGAAGTCTCGGTCATGCCGCCCAGTGCTTCATCTTGACAAATAGCATAAACGCCATTGTCGACAGCCTGTAATGCATAGACGAAGCGACGCGCCGTATCGTCATCGATAATGGGCTCAGGGTCGTAGCTGCGCATACGCCACACCATCTGGGGGTCAGCTACGTGGAACTCCTCATCGACCTGGGCGGAGAAGACATTCCAGTCGGCACGAATATTCTCCTTGATGGCTTCTGGTACTGCCAATACAAAATAACCACCGCGTGGAATGGCATTATGAAGACTGCCGCCATGCAGTCGCACGAGATGAACATCTTCATACCGTTCCATCTCTTGATATACGAAACGGGCAATAATCTTCAAGCCGTTGGCACGCTTCTTGTTGATATCATCACCGGAGTGACCGCCTACCAACCCCTTTACTGAACCCTTGATGAAGAAATAGCCCTCAGGCGCCGGCTGACGCTTGATGTCAAGGATTGCTGTCGTGGTTCGACCTCCGGCACACGACACGAAAATTTCGCCCTCGTCTTCTGAATCGAGGTTGATAAGATAATCGCCCGTCATAAAACCTGCTTTCATACCCATGGCTCCCGTCAGACCTGTCTCTTCGTCACGTGTGAATACGCACTCTATGGGACCATGTTCAATATCGTCACTTTCCAGAATTGCCAGTTCCATAGCGCAGCCAATACCGTCATCAGCACCTAACGTTGTACCTTTGGCGCGCATCCATTCACCATCTACATAGGTTTCAATAGGATCGTTGTCGAAATCTACGGGATGGTCGGGAAGATTGTCACACACCATATCCATGTGGCTCTGCAGTATGACGGTCTTGCAGTCTTCATAACCTGGGGTGGCTGGCTTTCGGATAATGACATTACCCACCTCATCGACTTTGGTCTCTAAATGATGGCTTTCGCCCCACTCCTTCAGGTAAGCGATCATCTTCTCTTCGCGCTTCGAAGGGCGCGGAATTTGGTTAATCTTTGCAAACTGTTCAAAGACTACAGCTGGTTTTAACTCACTTTTATTCATATTTAATGTTTATTTTAATATTTAATTTTCTATGTTTAATGTTTCTTTGTACCTTTGCAGCGACAAAAGTACACATTTATGACGGAAATTCTGTTATTAAGCACGTTAATAATTGCTATCGGCATGTTTTTTTTCTGCGTAAAACTCGTTTTTCGCAAGAATGGCAGTTTCTCGTCACAGCATATTCACGACAGTAAGGCGATGCGCGACAGAGGCATACACTGTGTAATGGATCAAGACCGAGAGATGAGACGCAACAACAGGTTTGCCGTCAGGGAGAGGGTTACTGAATAAACCTTTTCCCGATGTCAAAGTGTGACACACAAAAAAGAATTGAAAAATATAAAGTAATAAACGAAAACATGAAAAAGTACATGATGATGGCCGCAGCTGCCGTAGCACTGCTGGTATCTTGCAACAACGCAAGTTCAAAAATGGATGAGAAGACTGACGCCCAGAGTGAAACAGCAAACAACGGCGGTCTGAAGATTGCTTATGTAGAGGTTGACTCGCTAATGACGCAGTATGAATTCTGCAAAGAGTTCACACTCATCATTCAGAAGAAAAGCAATAATGCCCGTAATACGCTGAACCAGAAAGGTCAGGCATTGCAGAACGCTATGGTGAACTTCCAGCAGAAACTGCAAAACAACGGCTTCACTAGCCGTGAGCAGGCGGAGGCACAGCAGAGCGCCATTCAGCGCCAGCAACAGAGTCTGCAAGACCTGCAGGCTCGTCTGGAGAGCGAACTCGCCAATGAGACAGCAAAGTATAACGAAGGGCTGCGCGACTCGCTGATGCACTTTCTTGACAAATACAACAAGGACAAGAAGTACGACCTTATCTTGACGAAACAGGGCGATAACATTCTGTATGCAGCTAAGCGTTTCGACATCACCAAGGATGTTATCAATGGTTTGAATAAGGGGTATAAGTCGACGCTGAAGACCGAGGTCAAGAAGGAAGAGAAGAAATAAAGCAGCCTACCCCAACCCATCTCTTTAAGAGAGGGGCATTTACATGGATATAGAAAAAATACTGAACAAGCTCCATATCACCGAGCTTAACGAGATGCAACAACACGCCATCGAAGCCATAAAAGGCTCAGATGGTGATGTTGTTTTGTTATCACCAACGGGATCTGGTAAGACGTTGGCATATCTCCTGCCACTGGTTCAGCTACTCGATGCAAACAGCAATGAGGTTCAGGCACTGGTTGTCACACCAGGAAGAGAACTGGCGCTGCAGTCGGACCAAGTACTGAAATCGATGGGCTGCGGACTGCGCTCTATCGCATGCTATGGCGGGCGTGCCGCAATGGACGAACACCGCGTGCTGAAAGATATTTGCCCACAAATCATCTTTGGAACGCCAGGGCGTCTGAACGATCATCTAGAGAAGCAGAATATAGGGAGATACGGCATTCGTTACCTTATCATTGACGAATTTGACAAATGTCTCGAAATGGGTTTCCAGATGGAGATGCAAAAACTACTGAAGAGCCTACCAGCCCTACAGCGACGCATCCTGCTCTCGGCAACGAATGCGGAACAGATTCCGCAGTTTGTCAACATGTCGAAAAAAGGAACGCTCATTGACTTCCTCGAGGAGGAAAACCAGACTTCAGAACGCGTCACGCTGTATGAAGTAAAGAGTCCTCAGAAAGACAAATTGGTGACGCTACGCAATCTCTTGCTGAGCTTTGGTAATGAAAGCAGCATCGTATTCCTAAACTACCGCGACAGCGTGGAACGTGTGAACAATTATCTTCGCGAACAGGGTTTCACAACCAGTCATATGCACGGGGGAATGGAGCAGCGACAGCGGGAGGACATGCTCTACAAGTTCTGCAACGGGTCGACCAACATACTGGTTGCTACCGACTTGGCATCGCGTGGATTGGACATTCCCAACATTCAGAACATCGTTCACTATCACCTGCCGGAAAGTGAGGAAGGATATGTGCATCGCGTGGGACGAACAGCCCGATGGAATGCCACCGGTCGTAGCTTCTTCATCTTAAACAGTGGGGAAAAGATTCCCGACTATGTCGAAGGTGAGGTCGTTCTGTATACTGCCACAGCGTTACAGTTTACGGAACCCTGTCCGCCCCGAATGGCAACACTCTATATCGGCAAAGGAAAGAAAGACAAGATTTCCAAGGGCGATATTGTTGGTTTCCTCTGTAAGACAGGAGGTTTGACGGCTGATGACATTGGACGCATTGACGTTAAGGACCGCTATTCCTATGCCGCCGTAAGAAGCGAAAAGCTAAAGCATGTTCTTCGTTCAACTCAAGGCGAAAAGATTAAAGGTATCAAGACGATAATTGAAGAAGTACGTTAATTTCTTATCCAAATATTTGCCCAATTCAATAAAAAAGTGTAATTTCGCAGCGTCTAAGCGAAAAGGTAAAAAGAAACTAGGCAAGAAACAAATACAATAAACCCAAATTAAATACACAACAAAATGAAGAAGTACAACTTTAATGCCGGTCCTTCGATGCTACCCCGCGAGGTTATAGAGAAGACCGCTCAACAGTGTTTAGACTTCAATGGCTCTGGTCTTTCTCTGATGGAGATCAGCCATCGTGCCAAGGATTTCCAGCCAGTTGTTGACGAGGCAGTTGCTCTCGTCAAGGAACTGCTCAGCATTCCTGAGGGTTACTCCGTCATCTTCCTCGGCGGTGGTGCAAGTCTGGAGTTCTGTATGATTCCCTTTAACTTCCTTATCAAGAAAGCTGCATACCTGAACACTGGTGTTTGGGCTAAGAAGGCTATGAAGGAGGCAAAACTGTTTGGAGAGGTAGTTGAGGTTGCTTCTTCTGCCGATGCTAACTACACTTTCATCCCCAAGGATTGGACGGTACCTGCAGATGCTGACTACCTGCACATCACTACCAACAATACTATTTATGGTACTGAGATTCGCAAGGACCTCGACGTGAACGTACCCCTGATTGCTGATATGTCATCGGACATTTTCTCACGTCCTATCGATGTAAAGAAGTACGATGCCATCTATGCCGGCGCACAGAAGAACCTGGCTATGGCTGGTGTGACCATCGTCATCGTGAAAGACGAGAAGCTGGGACGTGCTCCCCGTGAGATTCCCACTATGCTCGACTATCGCACACACGTGGACAAAGGCTCTATGTTCAACACACCTCCTGTCGTTCCAATCTACAGTGCTCTTGAGACCCTGCGTTGGATTAAGAAGAACGGCGGTGTGGAAGCTATGGACAAATTGGCTCAGCAGCGTGCAGAAATTGTGTATGGAGAAATTGACCGCAACAAGATGTTCCGCGGCACTGCCAATGTGGAGGATCGTTCAGTGATGAATCTCTGCTTCGTGATGGCTGACGAATATAAAGAACTGGAGAAAGACTTCCTTGACTTTGCCACTTCGAAGGGCATGGTTGGCGTGAAGGGTCATCGCTCTGTTGGCGGTTTCCGTGCCAGCTGTTATAACGCACAGACCATTGAAGGATGCAATGCCCTCGTTGCCTGCATGAAGGAGTTTGAAGCTAATCATTAAATTCGACATTATGAAAGTATTAGTTGCAACAGAGAAACCATTCGCAGCAGCTGCTGTAAATGGAATTAAAGCAGAGGTAGAAGCTGCTGGCAATGAGTTGGTATTGCTGGAGAAATATACTGAGAAGGCTCAGTTGCTGGAAGCCGTAAAGGATGCTGACGCGCTGATTATCCGCTCGGATAAGGTCGACGCTGAGGTACTTGACGCTGCCAAGCAGTTGAAAATTGTGGTTCGTGCTGGTGCTGGTTACGATAACATTGACCTCGCAGCAGCTACAGCCCACAAGGTAGTGGCTGAGAACACTCCTGGACAGAACGCTAATGCTGTTGCCGAATTGGTATTCGGACTGCTGGTGATGGCTGTTCGCGGTTTCTATAACGGGAAGAGCGGTTCAGAACTGCTCGGCAAGAAATTAGGAATCCTGGCTTTCGGAAATGTCGGCAGAAACGTTGCTCGCATCGCAAAGGGATTCGGCATGGAGGTGTATGCCTACGATGCCTTCTGTCCAGCAGAAGTTATTGAGAAGGCTGGCGTACATGCCGTAGCTAATCAAGACGCGCTTTTCGAGACATGTGACGTGGTATCACTCCACATCCCTGCAACCCCAGAGACCAAGCAGAGCATCAATTATGCGCTGGTTGGTAAGATGAAGAAAGGCGGCATCTTGGTAAACACTGCCCGCAAGGAAGTCATCGACGAGGCTGGACTCATCAAATTGATGCAGGAGCGTGAGGACCTAAAGTTCATTACAGATATCATGCCCGATGCAAATGACGAGTTCCTGAAATTCGAAGGCCGTTACTTCTCTACTCCAAAGAAGATGGGTGCTCAGACCGCTGAGGCCAACATAAACGCTGGTATTGCTGCTGCCAAGCAAATCAATGCTTTCTTCAAGGATGGCGACACAAAATTCCAGGTAAACAAGTAAGAAGTAGTAATACTGAATAGAACAGGAGACAGGTTTAGCTAACCTGTCTCCTTTTTGTATCCAACGGAGTAATAGAGAGTGTGTATTTCTGCGTATAAAAAAGCCTCTCCGCAATAAACAGAGAGGCTAATAGAAGTATTTGGTTCGTTTAATTGAGTCCAAAGAGAACACGCAGACCGCCGTCAACACCCGAGAAGCCCATGAAGGCAAGTGAAAGAAGACCGGCAGAAAGCAAGACGATAGCCATGCCACGCATTCCCTTGGGAATGGTAACGAGCTCCAGTTGCTCACGCATACCAGCAAAGACGGTCAACGCCAATCCGAAGCCAATAGCGGTAGAGAAGGCATAAACGACAGACTGAATCAGGTCAAAGTCCTTCTGTATAACCAGAATAGCCACACCCAGCACAGCACAGTTAGTGGTAATCAGGGGAAGGAAAATGCCGAGAGCCTGATAAAGTGCAGGCGACACCTTCTTCAAGATAATCTCTACCATCTGCACCAGCGAGGCGATGACGAGGATGAAGGCGATAGTCTGAAGGTAACCGAGACCATTGGGATCAAGCACGAACTTCTGAACAAGCCAGGTAACAATGGTAGCAAGCGTCAAGACGAAAGCTACAGCTGCCGACATTCCCAGCGAGGTGTCAATCTTCTTGGAAACACCAAGGAAAGGACAAATGCCAAGGAACTGTGACAGGATGATATTGTTGACAAATATCGCGCTAATAAATATCAGTATATATTCCATAAAGCTATTTACATTTTCTATTTGACAATTTACAATTTAGCCACGTACCTTATTAACAATAGCAATAAGGAATGCCAACATAATGAAAGCGCCTGGAGGCAACACAAAGAGCAGGATATTGTACTCCTCGGGCAACAGCGCAAAGCCAAAGATGGAGCCAGAACCCAACACCTCGCGGCAAATACCGAGCAGGGTGAGACCAAGCGTAAAGCCAAGTCCGATGCCAATGCCGTCAAACAGCGAGGCCACAGGAGAATTCTTGGCTGCAAAGGACTCTGCACGTCCCAGAATGATACAGTTCACTACAATCAGCGGGATGAAAAGTCCAAGTGCAGCATCAATATCAGGCAAAAATGCCTTGATAATCATCTGCAGCAGCGTAACAAAAGCTGCAATGACCACAATAAATACGGGGATGCGTACCTTATCGGGGGTCACGCTCTTCAGGCACGAAATCACAACGTTAGTACAAATGAGTACGGCCATGGTAGCCAGCCCCATTGACATGCCGTTGATAGCCGAGGTGGTTGTGGCCAGCGTAGGACACATACCCAACATCAGGACGAACGTCGGGTTCTCCTTGACGATACCATTCTTTATAATATCGATATAATTCATAGCTTATTCCTCCTCTTTAGTTTGTTCTGTTGCTTTACTCTCAGCTTTTTCAGTGGCACCACTCTTGCCATCAACGGCAGGTGTGGCCTGATAAGCCTTATAGGCATTGTTGATAGCTTTCAAGAATGCACGGCTGGTAATAGTGGAAGCAGTAATGGCATCAACCTGACCGCCATCCTTAGAGACTACAAGAGGCTCCTTAGGATCCTTACCGATGATGTCACCTTTCTGACCTTTCTGGAACCACTGATCAGCCTTGGCACCGAGACCTGGTGTCTCAGAATGCTCCAACAAGGTATAACCTAAAATCTTGCCATCGGGGTCAAAACCTACAAGTACCTTCAGATCACCACCGAAGCCACCTGTAGTTGACTCAACAGCAGCACCGAGATCCTTACCCTGAGCATCCTTCACCTGATAGATGGTAAAGGAAATCTCTTTTCCCTTCTCATCGTTTTGCGTTACCACAACAGGTTCAGCAACATTGATATTTTCAGACACCATAACGGTCTTAATACCATTGTCAAGTGTCAGTTTCTTCTGTTCGTTGATGGGTCCCTCTGTAAGATGGTTCACATATGCGAGGACACCACCCATGATGACTGCTACCAAAGTAAGTACCAGCACCATATTTGTCAAAGATGATTCGAGTTTTTTCATAACTGTGTTTTTTACTCTTTTAACCTTTTACTTTTTTGCTGGCACCTCACCGTAACGCTTGGGCTTAACATATGTGTTGATAAGCGGCGTGAAGGCGTTCATAATCAGAATGGCAAACGACATTCCTTCGGGATAGGCACCCCAGTTACGGATGACAATCGTCAAGAAGCCGATGCATACACCATAGATAATCTGACCCTTGGCAGTCATGGGAGAGGTGACATAATCGGTAGCCATAAAGATGGCACCCAACATAAGACCACCCGAGAGGATGACACTGATAGGATCAGCATAGGCAGGATTCAAAGCGTGGCAGATGGCAGCGAATACGAATACAGTGCCGATAATGCTCACGGGAATGTGCCAAGTGATAATCTTCTTCCAAAGCATATAAGCCAGACCGAGCAATAGCGCAAAGGCACAAATCTCACCCATGGCACCAGCACCATCGGGATGATTGCCAAAGAAAAGGTCAATCGATGATGGCAGTTTGTCAAGGATAGAGGCATCTCCATTCTTGATAGCATCCTTCATAATGGCAAGAGGGGTCGCACCCGTCTCAGCATCAAGATAACTGGTAAGTTGACCAACCTTAGGCCATGTGGTCATCTGGGCGGGGAAGGCCACCAACAGTGCAGCACGACCTACCAGTGCAGGATTGAAGAGATTCTGTCCCAGCCCACCATATGTCATCTTTGCCACACCAATGGCAAAAAGAGCACCAATGATGATAATCCATAGAGGCAGGTTGCTTGGCAAGTTGAAGCCGAGCAGTAAACCTGTCAAGATGGCAGAGCCGTCACAGATGGTATTTCGCTCGTTCTTAAGCATAAACTTATTGATGACCCACTCAAAGAAGACGCAGGCCGCAACACTCGTAGCACAGACAATGGCAGAACCAATGCCAAAGAAATAGAATGATACAAGCAGCGCAGGCAGCAAAGCGATGATAACGCCATACATATTGCGCTCTACGGTATCCGTTCCGTGTGCATGGGGTGACAATGATACAATTAAATTTCCCATTGTATTTTACTTTTTTACTTATACATTATTATTTCTTTGCCTGGGCTGCTGCTGCACGAGCACGGATTATTCCCATAACTGTCGACTTGGCTAAACGGATATTGTCAAGCAGCGGACGGTGAGCTGGGCAAGTAAACTGGCAGGAGCCACATTCGATACAGCTGACAACTTCTTCACGCTCTGCACGCTCCCAATTCTTAACAGTTGCGAGTTTGGCTAACAAGTAGGGTTCGAGACCCATTGGACAAGCACTGACGCACTTAGCACAACGGATACAGGGATTGGGTTCCTTGCGTTTAGCCTCTTCACCTGATATGATAGTCACAGAGTTAGTTCCTTTGCAGATGGGAACCTCGGTACTCGTCAAAGCCTTTCCCATCATAGGACCACCAGCCAACAACTTATTGTCACCATCAGGCATTCCACCACAAGCGTCAATAAGGTCTTTCATGGGAGTACCCATACGCACCAGGAAGTTGCCCGGATTCTTAACCTGTTTGCCTGTTACGGTAGTATAGCGCTCAAAAAGAGGCTTATGCTTCATCACTGCCTCATAAACCGCATAAGCAGTTCCTACGTTTTGAACGATGGCACCAACATTGACAGGAATGGCAGGAGGAGCAGGCACTTGACGGCGTATAACGGCATCAACAAGTTGCTTCTCACCGCCTTGCGGATAGCGCTGCTTCAAAGGCACCACCTCAACATGATACTCGGTACCTGCAAACGCTTCGGCACACTTCTGGGTAAGCAACTCGATAGCAGGCATCTTGTTAGTCTCAATGCCGATGTAGCCAGTTGTCACCTTGGCACCCTTCATTAACAACTCCAGACCCACGATGATTTCATCAGCATGCTCCATCATCAGACGGAAGTCTGCAGTAATATAAGGTTCGCACTCTACTGCGTTGATGATGACACATTCAGCCTTTGCCGTAGGAGGTGGACATAGTTTTATGAAAGTGGGGAAACAGGCACCACCCATACCTACGACACCAGCGGTCTTAATTCGCTCCACGATTTCTTCGGGAGTGAGTTCTGGATGAGCTTTAACGGTCTCCAACTTATCAGAGCGATCAATACTTTCTTCCCACTCGTCACCTTCTACATTGATAATTATAACAGGCTTGCGATAGCCGGTAGCGTCAATAGCCGTATCAATCTTGAAAACAGTACCACTTACTGACGAATAAATAGGAGCAGATACAAAACCACCAGCTTCAGCAATCAGTGTACCAACTTTCACCTTATCTCCCTTTGCAACGACAGGCTTAGCAGGAGCACCAATGTGCTGAGAGAGGGGGAAGATAGCCTGCTTTGGCAGGGCAGCAACTTGAGTCTTGACCTCATGAGTCAGTTTATTCTCTTCGGGATGTACACCACCAATACGGAATGTTCTTACGTTCATGCTTGTTCCTCCTTCTTTACTTCAGGTTCAACAATTTTTCCTGCGGGAGCTTCTGCCTTTGGAGCCTCTTCCTTAGGTTTAGGAGCAGGTGCGGGAGTTGGGAAATTAACATCATGGATAGCCTTTGTAGGACAAACAGCAACGCACTTACGGCAGATGCGACACTTCTCGAAGTCAATGTATGAAACATTGTTTTCAATGGTGATGGCTCCAAACTTGCACTCTTTCTCACACTTGCCACAGCCGATACATGCAGCCTTACAAGCCTTCATAGCCACGGGTCCCTTGTCCTTGTTGACACAGGAAACGAACACTCTCCTACCCTTCGGCCCTTTCTTCCTGAGCTCGATGATGTGACGCGGACAAGCCTTGACACAAGCACCACAAGAGGTACATTTCTCTTCATCGACTTCAGGGAGACCTGTCTCTGGATTCATGTGAATGGCATCGAACTGACAGGCAGCGACACAGTCGCCACAACCCAGACAGCCAAAGCCGCATGCCGTCTCACCAGCGCCACACGAGTTCATGGCAGCACAAGTGCGCAAGCCATTATACTCGGCAATCTTCGGACGAAGAGCACACGTTCCATTACAACGTACTACGGCAACCATTGGTTCGCCGTTGGCAATAGCCATACCCAGCAGGTCGGCAACCTTGCCCATCACTTCCTGTCCGCCAACGGGACACTTCAGCCCTTCAATGCTTCCAGCATCGGCTCCCTTGACAAGAGCATCGGCTAAGCCACCACATCCAGCAAATCCACAACCGCCACAGTTGGCACCAGGCAACTGCTCAGTAACCTGTGCAATGCGCGGGTCCTCGTAGACTGCGAATTTCTTGGAGCAGACATACAGCACGAGGGCTGCAATCAGTCCGATAGCGCCCAACACTAATACTGCAATCAAAATGAAATTCATAAAGTTACTTGTTTGTTTATTTGTTTTAAGTTTAATGTATGTTATTCTATCCAGAAAGAAAGTTTGTCTCGAAGTCGGTCACGTAATAAATAGAGCACTCCGTAATATGGGAAGAGGGCAAACAGCCCAGAAAGGGCAGCCCACAACTCATTACCCGTCAGTACCAGTACCAATACAAGAACTGAGACGAGTATCAAAAAGGGAAGCCCGAAACCCAACATCAAGGCATGAGTAGCCACATGGCGAGATGCCATTACGGTTACAACTTGCCCAATGTTGTAAGACGTACTATTAGAACAAAATACGTCTATAAGCTTCTCTTTCGACTCTGAGGCATTGCAATGACTGGCGACCTTACAGGCAGCACACGCCGACGTCTGAACGATGCGCACATGTACACAGCCGTCTTCAACGCTTTCAACAACCCCCGAATGAGCGATATCGTTTCTCATTTATTTGTTAACTCGACCTTGAATTTTGCAAAGGTAGTGAATATTTATGATATTATTAGGCATTTAAACCTTTTTAACTATCTTATACGCAGTTGGTCTCCTACTTGTATTACATATTCTGGTGACAGATTGTTCATCTTATAAAGGTTCTTTAAACGTATGCCATATTTTTGGGAAATCGAGTACATTGACTCTCCTGGTTGCACCCGATGAGGATGATTTTTAAACTCACTGGGTGCCTTGCGACGTTTCTTTTTCAACCATACTATTTCGCCCTCTTCTAATGTGTCATCTTTATCGCGCTCATTGAAACTGGCTAAACGACGATAGGGAATATTTGCGTCTGCTCCGATGGTACGGAAGGTATCTCCCTTGCGCGCTATGACGTAATAATTTTTATTGAAAGCTTTTACGTGGCGTAAATCACCGAGTTCCATCTGTTGAACTTGGAACTTGTCGAAGCTTCCACCTTTGTCGTACTTATATAAATGATATAACTCTATTATATTGATTAGCCGCTGGGCATAAGTAGGACTAGTAGCATATCCGCATGCTTTCAAACCCTTTGCCCACCCTTTATAGTCTGTCGTTTTTAAGAGAAAAAGCCTAGAATAGCGTGAACTGGTTTTCAAGAAGACGGAATGATCCACATAACTCTGATAAGCATTGTCGTAGGCACGAAAACACTCTTGCAGCTCATCATCATCATGATAGACACGTCGTCCTGTCCAACCATTGCACTTAATGCCAAAATGATTATTACCCTTTCGTGCCAGTTCACTCTTTCCTGCCCCAGACTCGAGCACTCCCTGAGCCAACGTAATACTGGCAGGAATTCCATATTTTTGCATCTGTTCTATGGCCACATCGTCATACAAGTCAAAATAATCTTGGTATGATTTATTCCATGATATAGATTGAGAATATGCGTTGAGAAGCACTCCAGAGAGCAAAAAAACTAAAAAAAAGGTCCGTTTCATGTATTTTCTTTGGAATTTTGATGCAAAAGTAAGGAAAAATAATTAAATTTGCAACAAAAATCTAAATATTATGGAAGAACTAATTCTAAAATCCACAATCTTTGTAGCACAACCATCAGAACTTTCTGAATCCGAACGCCAACTCATTAAGGCTGCCAAAGAGTCCACGTACAATTCCTATGCCCCCTATTCTCACTTTCATGTAGGTGCTGCCATATTGTTGAAGAACGGCACCATCATTCCGGGCTGCAATCAAGAAAACGCGGCATTCCCCTCAGGCTTGTGTGCCGAGCGCTCTGCTCTCTTTGCTGCTGGCGCACAACATCCGGACCAACCTGTCATGATGCTGGCAATAGCTGTTCGCAACAGCGAAGGCGAATTCTTAGAAGAGCCTGCCAGTCCATGTGGTTCGTGCCGACAAGTCATCATCGAAACAGAAACACGGTACAAGCAACCTATCCGTATTCTTCTATATGGCACAAAACACACCTATGTCATGGATGGAATAGGACAACTCATGCCGCTATCTTTTACTGAGTTATAATAGCTATCTTTTACTGAGTTATAATATTAGTCTTTTTATGGTAAAAATCTCTAAAGAAGCTGCTTTGCAGTATCACGAGTCAGGTCGTCCTGGCAAAATTGAAGTAAAGCCAACCAAGGCTTATCGTACACAAACCGACCTATCGCTGGCATATTCTCCTGGTGTCGCCTATCCCTGTCTTGAAATTCAACAAAATCCAGACGATGCCTACAGATATACCGACAAGGGTAATCTAGTGGCTGTAATTTCTAACGGCACCGCAGTACTCGGACTAGGTGACATTGGCGCTATGAGTGGCAAGCCAGTGATGGAAGGTAAGGGTCTTCTTTTCAAGATTTATGGAGGCATTGATGTTTTCGACATTGAAGTCAATGAGAAAGACCCAGAGAAATTCTGCGAAGCAGTAGAGCGTATCGCTCCTACTTTCGGTGGCATCAACTTGGAGGACATCAAGGCTCCTGAATGTTTTTATATAGAAGAGCGACTGAAACGAACGCTTGACATTCCTGTGATGCATGATGATCAACATGGTACTGCCATCATCTCGGCTGCCGGTCTGAAGAATGCCCTTGAGGTCATCAAGAAAGATATTAAGAAGGTGAAGATTGTGGTCAATGGCGCCGGAGCGGCTGCAATTTCGTGCACCAAACTTTATATGGCCATAGGCGCTCTGAAAGAGAACATCGTCATGCTTGACTCAAAAGGTGTTATCTCCACCAGCCGCACAGACTTGAACGAACAGAAGAAGTTCTTTGCGACCAGCCGCACAGATATCCATACTTTAGAGGAAGCCATCAATGGAGCTGATGTCTTTGTAGGACTGTCAAAAGGTAACGTACTGTCAAAAGACATGGTGAAGACGATGGCAAAAGACCCCATTATCTTTGCGCTGGCTAATCCCGTTCCGGAAATCAGTTACGAAGATGCTACCGAAGCACGTCCAGATGTCCTGATGTCTACTGGTCGTACTGACTATCCTAACCAGATTAACAACGTCATTGGTTTCCCATATATATTCCGCGGAGCCTTGGACGTACACGCTACAGCCATCAATGAAGAGATGAAACTGGCTGCTGTCTATGCAATTGCCGACTTGGCCAAGCAACCTGTTCCTGATGTAGTGAACGATGTTTATAAAGTCAACAATCTGCACTTTGGTCGTAATTACTTTATTCCCAAACCAGTCGATCCACGTCTTATCTCGGAGGTGAGTGCTGCCGTTGCCAAAGCAGCCATAGATAGCGGTGTAGCACGTCAGCCCATTACGGACTGGGATGCCTATAAGCGTTCTCTTACAGTACTTCTTGGACAGGAAACAAAACTGACGCAGAAATTCTACTCGACAGCTGCTGCTCATCCTCAACGTGTGGTATTTGCTGAAGCTATCCACCCCACGATGCTGAAGGCTGCAGTACAAGCTAAGGCAGAAGGCATCTGTATTCCTATTCTATTAGGTAACACAGAGGCTATATCGAAGTTAGCCAAAGAGTTGGATCTGAACATCGACGGCATTGAGATTGTCAACCTGCGCCAACCTTCTGAACATGATCGCCGCGAGCGTTATGCCCACATCCTGACAGAGAAGCGTAAGCGCGAAGGCTATACCTTTCAGGAAGCCAACGACAAGATGTTCGAACGCAACTACTTTGGCATGATGATGGTTGAGACGGGCGATGCCGATGCTTTCATCACGGGTCTGTATACCAAGTACTCTAATACGATTAAGGTCGTAAACGAAGTCATTGGCATCCGTCCGGAATACAAGCACTTCGGAGCTATGCACATTATCAATTCGCCAAAAGGTACCATCTATATTGGCGATACGCTGGTCAACGAAAATCCTGATACCGACACGCTCATCGACATTGCACGTCTGGCAACTCACAGCGTTCGCTTTTTCAACGAGAAACCTGTGGTAAGTATGATAAGCCACTCCAACTTCGGCAGCAACCAAAACGAAGGTGCCAAGAAGGTGAAACGTGCAGTGGAATATATGCAGGAACACTATCCAGACCTGCCTATAGATGGTGAAATGCAGATAGGCTTTGCCCTTGACCGCGAGTTGCGCGACGAACAGTATCCGTTCACGCGTCTTTTTGGCAAGGATGTCAACACTTTGGTATTTCCTAACCTTACTTCTGCACGTTCTTCTTACAAAATGTTGCAGATGCTCGATGCCGATGTAGAAATCATTGGTCCCATCCAGATGGGATTGAACAAGCCTATCCACTTCGTAGACTTCGGCGCCTCTGTGCGCGACGTTGTCAACATTGTGGCTGTAGCTTGTATTGATGCCTACGTAGAAAAGGTGAAAGGGCAGATACAACAATAGTATAATGGAAGTCAAGTTAGACCAGACACACTGGTATGACCGCATTTGGGCAGCGCTGATATTCTTCACGCGACTGCCCTTTTGGCGGCTTTACCAACCTCCGCGCGAGTGCTATAGGACGGTTGTCGAGCACTGGCCACTAGCTGGTTGGTTAACGGGCGGAGTAATGGCACTGGCACTTTGGGTTGGAAGTATGTTTCTGCCGTATGCCGTAGCGGTGGTTTTGGCTGTCGTGGTGAGACTGCTGACAACAGGAGCGCTACACGAAGACGGATTAGCCGACTTCCTTGATGGTTTCGGTGGTGGCGGTTCTGACCGCAGCCGAATTCTTGACATCATGAAGGATTCTCACATCGGGACGTATGGTGTGCTTGGACTCATCATTTATGAATTGTTATTGGTCACAACGCTTTGTTGCATGACACCTACAATGGCGGTTCTTACTATTCTGGCTGCTGACCCTTATGCCAAGATGGTGACGGCCCAACTTGTCATAATGATGCCTTATGCCCGCACGGAAGAAGAAGCCAAGAACCGAACCGTTTACCGCAAGATGAACTGGCAAGCGGGCATCAGTCTTGCCGTTCAAGGGCTGTTGCCTATGGGTGCTTTCTTATGGTACACAGGAATTGCATGGGAACTGGTTATATTCTTGCCCTGTCTGACCATGTACCTACTCTATCGGCTTATCTGGAATCGTCTGCACGGTTATACAGGCGACTGTTGCGGAGCGGTGTGCCTACTGGTGGAGCTGACAGTCTACCTCGTCGTCTGCAGCATGAGCAATCCTGTTACCTCTCACATCTTGACACTCGCCGCCTTATGAAACGTCTTATCATGATTACAGGCGGTCAGCGCTCTGGCAAGAGCGAGAAGGCCGAACAACTGGCGCTGAGTCTCAGTGCCAACCCTGTCTATGTGGCTACAGCCAAAGTGTGGGACGAGGAGTTCCGGCAGCGCGTCCGCCGTCACCAGGAGCGTCGTGGTCCTGAGTGGACGAACATTGAAGAAGAAGTGATGCTCAGCCGGCATAACGTGGAGGGTCGAGTGGTACTGGTTGACTGTGTGACACTATGGCTGACGAACCTCTTCTTTCAGAACGGAGAGGATGTTAACCGTACGCTGGAGACTGCCAAAGAGGAGTTCAACCGTTTTACACAGCAGGACGCAACGTTCATCTTCGTGACCAATGAGATTGGTTTAGGTGGTGTGAGCGATAATGTCGTGCAGAGAAAGTTTACCGACCTGCAAGGGTTGATGAACCAGTACATTGCACAGCGTGCCGACGAGGTGCTACTGATGGTGAGTGGAATTGAGGTGAAAGTGAAAGGTGAGAAGTAAAATATACGATAAAAACGGAAAGAGAAGGTGAGAACGTTTAATATAAGAAAGGTGGATTGCTCCATCGAGGCAGCCATCAAGGATAAAATTGACAATCTGAACAAACCCAAGGGTTCACTGGGACGACTGGAAGAACTCGCCTTGCAGATTTGCCTCGTTCAGCAAACGCTGGAGCCATCACTTAGCCATCCCTGCCACTTGCTGCTGGGCGGCGATCATGGTATAGAGCGTGAGCACGTCAGCGTTTCTCCCCGTGAGGTGACGTGGCAGCAGATGTTGAACTTCTGTCATGGTGGCGGCGGTGTCAACATGTTCTGCCGACAGCATGGCTTCAAGCTGAGGGTAGTCGACGTAGGAGTGGATTATGATTTTAGTGGTGAGCGGTTAGCGGCAAGTAATAACAGCGAAGACGACATTGTGTTTCTTGACCGCAAGATACGCCGCGGCACACGCAACTTCCTGTATGAGGCAGCGATGACTGACGCAGAGTTTGACCGTGCCATTGCGGTAGGTTCCGATTTGGTTGACGACTGCTGCCTCGAAGGTTGCCGCGTGCTGAGTGTCGGCGAGATGGGCATTGCAAACACGTCGCCATCGAGCATCTGGATGCATCTGCTGGGCGGCGTTCCGCTGAAGGAGTGTATCGGTGCTGGCGCAGGACTCGACACGCCAGGCATCCTGCATAAGTACAAAGTGCTTCAGCAGTCGGTGGAACGATTTCGTGGTATTTATGGTGTGGATGAGCGCAGTAGCTTAACAAACAACCCCTCGTACGTGATAGACGCTCTCGCCTTTTTCGGCGGCTACGAGATGGTTGCTGCCATTGGAGCCATGCTGCGGGCTGCAGAGCAAGGACTTGTCATTCTGATTGACGGCTTCATCATGACGGCATGTGCCTTGGCTGCCATCCAACTCTATCCTGCGGTGCAAGACTACATGGTATTTACCCACTGTGGTGATGAGAGCGGTCACAGGCGAATGCTCGACGCCCTCGGAGCCCGTCCGCTGCTGAGCCTCGGCCTCAGGCTGGGCGAGGGTACGGGTGCGCTGTGCGCCTTCCCCATCGTCGATAGTGCCGTGCGCATGATGAACGAAATGAACAATTTCCAGTCGGCCCGCATCACGAAGTACTTTTAGTTATTGCCTTATGCCTTCATAAGGTTCTGAGTTTATACTACATTCTCCATAAAAGTTCTTACCTCGTAAAAGCAAGCACCTTTTACGAGGTAAGAGGTTGATGCTTTTACGAGGTAAGAGCCGTTTTTTGACTACGAGGTCGCGGCGTGGCCTGTTTACTTCACCACCACCTTCCGTCCGTCGTGGATGTACACCCCGCCCTTGTCGGGATTGCCCTCCATGCGGCGTCCGTGCAGGTCGTACCAGCGGCCTGACGTGTCGGCCTTGCGGTCGGCAGCCATGCGCTCGATGCCAGCGGCGTCGCTGCCGGCGTAGTCGTGCCACTTCTGGCCGTCATAGTACTGCGTCACCCAGTTCTTCGCCTTGGCGGCGGCCACATGTGCGGCAGTTATCACGTTCTGCTCGCCCTCGTTCCAGACGACGTGCAGGTAGGCCTCCTTTGAGTTCTTCTTCCACTCGCGGGTGGGCAGGCTCCGTACCAGTGCGTCCATGCCGGCTCCGCTAATCTGGTTGAGTTGCAGGTAGACTTGGAGCGTCCATTTATCCGGCATCCCCGAGAGGTCCAGCGTCGTCAGCAGGTTGTCCGAGACGTCGATATTGGTCAGAATCGGGTTCTTCGTCAGGTCCAGCGACGTCAGCTTGTTGCCCGCGCAGCCGAGCAACATCAGGCTTCTGTTCTTCGTCACGTCGAGCGACGTCAGTTGGTTGTAGGAACAGGCTAGAGATTGCAGGTCACCATTGTTCTTGACGTCAATAGACGTTAACAGGTTATTTCCACAAGAAATTGCATACAGATGACCGTTTGCAGACACGTCCAGTTCGGTCAGCTGGTTGTTGGCTACTTCAAGATATGTTAAGTTCGACATTTTCGACACATCAACCGACGCTATCTGATTGTTCTCAAAGGCCAAACGATAGAGCTTCGTGTTGTTTGTGACATTCAGCTCGGTCAGCATATTTTCTGAGCAGTCCAACACATCCAACTCCGGGTTGTGAGTAACGTCCAGAGCCGTAAGACGATTATTGTAGCAAGAAATGCCTTTCAGCATAGGACACATTGAGACGTCGAGGGAAGAAAATTGGTTATCGTTACAGTTAAGATTCTCAAGCAATATGTTTTTCGAAAGGTCCAATTCCGTCAAATGGTTATTATTGCACGAAAGATTTGTAAGGTTTGTGTTCTTCGAAAGGTCCAATTCCGTCAACTCAAGAAGCTCACAGTACAGCCCAGTCAGCGCCGTAAAAAACTCAATGCCCTGCAGACTGTAGATTTTCTTCATGGAGCTAATGTTATTTACCCTCATCGTCTTCACCCCCGCAATCTCCTCGTCCGTCAGCACACCGTCGGCGCCGTACGTCTGCCTGGTCAGCCATTCGCGAAAGTACTGGTCCGGAAAGTTCGTCTCGTTAATCTCCACGTCCGCCACAGCTGGTACCGTCATCAGCATGAGCAGCGACATACATAGTAATTTTGTCCTCATAATCGAAAAATTTTTGTGTTGTTATTAAATAAAGTTGATATAAATCTAAGTCCGTTTCAAATGTTAAGTCCCCGAAGTTTATTTGTGATACGGACTGCGGCTGGGCAGAGCCTGCAGCAGGCAGTTGGTGTCAAGAACGATGCGTCTCATAGCCGTAAGGAGTGCGCATGTGCTCTGCGCCCCACTGCTCAATGGTCTGTTCGTCGATGTCACCTTTGTTCCACAGTGCGTCGATGGCCTTCTGTGCCTTCTGCGCAAAATAGTGAGCCAGCAGGTTCTTGAACTCGTTCAGTTCCACCTCGGAGTTGATTTGCCTCACCGCGTTCAGCAGTTCCAGCTGTGCCATTTGTGAATAACTCATAGTCGTATCATTTAACGTTTTCCGACCGCAAAGATACAACATCGGCAGGAAAGAAAGAAATATAAAAGCAAAAGAAATGTTAAAGGCGGGGAAGGAAAATGATTACACCAACAACAGGGCGGTCAGCAGGTCTGCAGGTCAACAGGTCAGCAGCAGCGCTGCGGCGGTCAGGACGACCATCAGCAGCTCGGCGGTGCGGTTGATGCGCACGGCAAGGCGCATGTCCTGCGTGGTCAGCGGGCGCGGGTTGGTGCCGATGAAGGGCTTGTCGAACAGCTGGCCGAAGTACGTGTGCGGCCCGCCGAAGCGGCATTCCAGAATGCCGGCCAGCGCCGCCTCCGGGTACCCGCTGTTGGGCGAGGCGTGGCACCGACCGTAGCGGCGGACGAAGCGCGCGAGCTGCGGTTTCCCCGCAGCCACCACCATCAGCAACGCCGTGAGTCGTGCCGGCACGTAGTTGGCAACGTCGTCGATACGTGCCGCCCAGCAACCGAAGTCCTTATAGCGCTCGGTGCGGTAGCCAATCATCGAGTCGAGCGTATTTATCATTTTATATGTCACCATTGCCGGAACGCCGCCAACAGCTAGCCAGAACAGCGGCGCAACGACGCCGTCGCTCAGATTCTCGGCCAGCGTCTCCAGCGCTGCCGTGCGCACCTCCTGGGCCGACAGCTCCGACGTGTCGCGACCCACGATGCGCGCCACCTGCCGACGACCCTCGTCCACCGAGCGGTCGACGGCTATGAACACCTGGCGCACCTCGCGGATGAGCGTGGTGCCGGCGAGGCAGAAGAAGATGAGAAGGGAGCCCAAGACAATTGATAATTGATAATTGACCATTGACAATTGACGACACAAGAGCCACGTTGCGACAAAGACTATAGCTATAAGCGCGACAGCCATCACGGCACCCTTCAGCCGGCGGTGGCTGCCGCGGTTCAGTCGGCGCTCGCCAAAGGCTATCAGCTTGCCGAAACCCACCACGGGGTGCGGCAGCCACGCCGGGTCGCCCAACACGAGGTCGAGCACCCACCCTATCAGCAAAGCCCATATCGTCAGCATCCAGTCACCCATCTCCGTTCTCAGTTCTCAGTTCTCAGTTCTCAGTTCTCAAAAACTCTTTGATGGCTTCCACCAGTGCATCATTCTCACGCGGCGACTGTGCGGCAATGCGGAAGTGCCGCTGCGTGAGCCCTCGGAAGTTGGAGGCGTCGCGAATCAACAAGTGGTGCTCGCGTGCCAAGTAGTCCTTCAGGTCGGCGGCCGTAAACCGGTTATCCTCAAACTGGCATAGCATGAAGTTGGTATGCGTCGGCTGTGTCAGGATGCCGTCAATCTGCTGCAACCGGTCGCGCAGCCGTTGCGCCTCGTTCAAATCGGGACGGCAGCGCAAAGAGTCATCGCTAAGCAGGAATTTTCCAGCCTCGACAGCTAGTGCCGACACGCTCCACGGACGCAAGTAGCTACGCATGTGGCTAATGAGCGACGCGTGACCAGTGACATAACCAAGACGGATTCCTGGCACACCATAGGTTTTTGTAAACGAATGAATCTGCAGCAGATTGGGGATGCGAGCAGCCCAGCTTGCCGACATGACGAAGCGGTCGGTGTACTGCTCGTATGACTGGTCGACAACCACCAAGTCGTAATGTGCCAGCAGGTGGTCGATGGCAGTCTGATCATAGACATCGCCTGTCGGGTTGTTAGGGTTGCAAAGCCACACCATGCGGTGAGAAGTATCGCTGCGAGGAAACAGGCTGCAGGCGTCGGCATACTCGCTGAACGTGGGTCGCGGGATGTCAGCTTCTAATGGGAATGCCTGTGCAATGAGGTAGATGGCTTCGGTGGCACCGTTAGTGACAAGGACGTTTGCAGCCGACAGGTCTTCATGTTCGGCAATAAGCTTCTCGAGCGACCACGCCTCAGGTTCTGGATAGTGGTTGATGAGCTCAGGACGCATGGCGAGATGAGCCATCAGCGCCTGATGTCCTGAGGCTGGGCAGATATTCGACGAGAAGTCGGTCTCGATGTGCTGATACTGATAAGCGTCGTCGCCGTGTCCTTTAATCATTCTGTAATATTTTGTAAAGTTGTGCCATGTCGATGTGCCGTCGCACGTGGTCTGCAAGACGGTCGTACTGCTCTTCCTTGAAAGCGAGGTGAGACGTGGGAGGTGAGACGTGTGAGGTGTGTGGTGAGACGTATGAGGTGAGAAGGTACTCTATAACTGGCGGGTTGTCGAGGAAGCCGTGAATATAAGTGCCGATGCAGTGGTCCGTCTCAACGACAGCCTCAGCAGCATCGCTCACCCCCTGATGAATCTCGTAGCCTTGACACGTGTGTCCTCGGAAGTTGAAGGTGACCTGCTCGGTCTTCTTTTGCTGCGTCATCGTGGTATGTATGGGAAGCAGTCCCAATCCTGGCAGCGACATGACTGACCCTTCGATGCCGTCGGGGTCGCTGACCGTCTGTCCTAACATCTGGAATCCGCCACAGATTCCTAACACCAGCGTGCCGTCACGGTGAGCACGCTGAATAGCCTGAGCACATCCGTTGCGGCGCAACTCCATAAGGTCGTCGAGTGTAGACTTCGTGCCAGGAATGACAATGATGTCAGCCTGTTCGATGTCACGCGTATTGTTGGTATAGAACAGGTTCACCCGAGGGTCGCGCTCCAAGGTGTCGAAGTCTGTAAAGTTAGATATGTGGCGCAGCAACACGACGGCAATGTTGACCTTCCCTTCAGCCAGTTGGCGACGTTTATGCTCCAAGCTGACACTATCTTCCTCTTCTATATAAATATCCTTGAAGTAAGGCACCACACCCAAGACGGGAATGCCGCAGAGGTCTTCCAGCATTTGGCGGCCTTCATCGAAGAGACGCATGTCACCACGAAACTTGTTGATGATGATGCCCTTGATAAGCTGGCGGTCTGCAGGAGTCTGCAGCATGATGCTACCATAGACGCTGGCAAAGACACCGCCACGATCAATATCGCCCACCAGGATGACATCAGCCTTTGCGTGACGCGCCATCGGCAGATTTACCAAGTCGTGGTCGCGCAGGTTAATCTCGGCAATGCTGCCCGCCCCTTCCATCACGATGGGATTGAACTTGGAAGCCAGACGGTCGTAGGCAGCACAGACCTCTTGGCGAAAGTCAGGTTCTGTGGTCGAAGGAGCCGACTCGGAGTGGGTTTTCCAGAAGTCGAAGGCACTACGATTACCGATAGGCTTGCCTAACAGCACCACCTGCGACGTGTGGTCGGAGTTAGGCTTAAGCAGCAGCGGATTCATGTCAGCGCTGCAGGGTATGCCGCAAGCCTCGGCCTGGACAGCCTGTGCACGACCAATCTCCAGTCCCTCGGGCGTAGCATACGAGTTCAGCGCCATGTTCTGAGCCTTGAAGGGGGCAGGTCGGTAGCCGTCTTGCAGAAAGATGCGACACAGGGCAGTGGCGATGACACTCTTGCCTACATCACTGCCAGTTCCTGCCAACATGAGAGGGTGAAGATGCTTCATATCGTGTAGAGGTGAGTATAGCTGGCTAAAACATTCTTATAACAAAAAACGGGCGTTGGAACCGGCGTACCCTGTGCGTTATACACCTGACAATGGCTCTGAGGAACATCGCCCAAGAACTGCGTATAGTGGAACTCATGACCACGTAACTCCCTGCCGTTGAGTACGAAACGCCGATAACCTAAAGTGAGTTTGCGGTCGGAAGTGCGCGCCGTTATGGTGTAAGGCAGCACGCCGCACATCGGAAAAGTGCCCGCATCGCTTACGATGCTTTGACACAGATACATCATTCCGCCGCACTCAGCCACTATTCGCCCACCCTGCTCGGCAAACGTCTTAATGGCTTGACGGCATGCAGCGTTGCTGACCAGTGGCTCCAGGTGCTTCTCCGGATAGCCGCCAGGCAGATACAGCAGGTCGACATCCTGAAACGAAGGCACGTCCTGTTCGGGGTTGAAAAAGCGTACCGTCTGGAACGCATCAAGAGTTTCCTGATAGAGAAACGAGAACGCGTCATCATTGCGGGCTATCAGTGCATGGAGTCCGAAGGCTTCGGACGATGAGTCCGTGGGCTTCGGACGAGGAGTCCGAGGGCTTCGGACGGAGAGTGTTAACAGTGCTTGCCAGTCGACATGCTGCTCCAGAAGACTGACAAGGGCTGTGCTGTCAACCTTCGTGGAAAAGTCCAAGCCCAAGTAGCGCGAGCCCTGCTCCAGTTCGGCACGTTTGGGTACGAAGCCGAAACACCGGATGCCGAGGTCGTCGGATACCTGTTGCAACAACTGACGGTGGCGCTCCGACCCCACCCTGTTATATATTACGCCTGCAATGCGAATATCCTTCCGGAAATTGACAAAGCCCTGCAAAAGCGGCGCCATAGAGTAAGCAGCACTTTTGGCATCGACCACCAACACCACCGGAATGTCAAGCGCACGAGCAATCTCGGCACTTGAACCGCAGTCGCGGTCGAAACCGTCGAAAAGTCCCATCATTCCCTCCACCACACAGACGTCGGCATCCTGTCCGTAACGGGCGAATAACTCACTGACGTGCTGCTCGGTAGCCATAAAGGTATCAAGATTGATGCTGGGGCGACCACACACTGCCGCGTGAAACTTCGTGTCGATATAGTCGGGACCGCACTTAAAGGGCTGCACCTTATATCCCCGTTGTGTCAGCAACGCCATCAGCCCTCGGGCAATTGTCGTCTTGCCCGAGCCGCTCGTAGGTGCTGCAATGAGGAATGCGGTCTTCATGCTTGCAAAGGTAAGCATTTTTTCGCAAACTCAAGCAGGAAAGAGAATGCAAAGTGAAAAATAAGGCATCGGACGAGAGCAAATCTCGTCACGCACGGTGGTATGGAAAGCTCCTTCGGTACCCACATTCTCGAAATAATGACACACGATGTCAGGATTCTTGCAAAGGAAGTCCTTCACCACCTGTTGACATTGTGACAACTTCATGATTACGACAACATGGTTTGTCTGAAGCAGTTGCTGCAACGTAGCCTCATCGGCATCGCCAGGTAACACCACCAAACGCTGCTGCTGGCTGACAAGAGACAGGTCGGCACTGGCAGCTGCCGCAATGAACGAAGCTATGCCAGGGCATTGCTTTACAGGAATGCCGTCGGATTCCAATTGCTGGAGTACATAATGAATAGAGGCATAGATGCTGACATCGCCCTCGACAGCCACGACGACTCGCAACCCCTGCCTATAGCCGTCGGCTGCATCATGAAAAATGTTGTCGTAGACACCCTGTGCTGCCTCACGATTCTTCTGCATAGGCAGCACATAACGGCGTATCTTATCCTCGTCACACCACTGGCTGACGATGTCACTTGCCCTAGACACCAGTTTGCCTTCGGCACTCCGCGTCGCAGGTATCATAACCACGTCAGCCTCACGTAAAATCCTGACGGCCTGGAGCGTCAAGAGCTCCGGGTCGCCAGGACCTAACGAAAGGAATGTGACAGCATCAATGCTGTTATTCATGCTTGATTATACAGAGAATTATGTGGTTTATTCCTCAACTACGCGCAACAGGTCGAAATAGAAGCCGGAAGTGATGCTTGCACCCTGTGTTACGGCTCCTGTAGCAACATTGTAGATGTAGATGCGCTGCTCACTGGCAGTATTTACTCCGAAGTACATCAGATTCTCTGCCGTATTCAGTGTAGAACGCTGTGAGAAGCTACCGCTGCTGTAAGGAATGTCTGTTCCGTTGTAAGCCAGACGCTGAACTGTCTTGTTGTTGACGTCAATGATAGAATAGTAGTAAGCTACATCGCCAATAGTCGGGTTAGCCTTTGAAGGAGTAACAGAATTGTCGCCGCAATAAGCAAACACCTTGCCGTTGCCAAGATACTGCACGGTGAGCAGTTTTCCCTTGGCATCAGTAAAGGCATTGTAGCCCGCTTCAACATTGTATTCACCCCTCTTGATACGGAGCAGACGACCGATGTTCTTTCCGTCAACATCGTTGAAGGCCGACAAGTACAGATTGTCGTTCTCGTCGAAGAAAACAATCTGCTGCAACAACTCGCCGTAAGCCGAACCCTGCATCTGCTGACATTCTGTGTTTGTATTATCCTGCTCAACTTGCATCGTCTCAGGATTGATGACAGCAACATGGAAGAATGGCTCCTCGACACCGTTACGTTTTTTTGTCTTCCAATAGTAGAAGTAGAACAGTTTGTTATCGCTCTTACGATAAGCAAGAATACCGCTGCTAGTCAGAACCGTGTAACCAGAGGGCTGTGTAATATTCAGTTCTCCCTGCTGGATGATGGACATGTTGTCGGTATTCAACTTGCTGAAGATAACCTTGTTGTTGTCGCCATTAGAAGCCATGATGACCAGCGTGTTGTCGTTAATCCAAGCATGGGTGTAATTGCGCGGCGAAAAGGTAATGCCGTCTTTAAACGGCTGCTCCTGAACAACCTGCATTCTGTTGTTGACAAACTCCAGTTTCGAGAAGCGATTTGCAGATACAGGTACCTGATAGATGTATTTGCCCTTGTAGATGCCCTCCATTGTATAGTCTGTAATCTCAGCTCCCTGAGAGGGATCAATAGTTGCCGACGGGTCACTCAGCGATGCAACACTCAGCGTGATGTGTCCTTGCTTGTCCTGTCCCATTCCACCATGATTGCCAACGGCAACTGTCAGGTCATAATGAACTTTAGATGTAGGATTAGGTGCATCGGACGACTCGTCATCATTAGAACATGCAACAAACGTAGCAGCCAACATCAAGACTGCCACTGCAGAATGAAAGAAATTAAGTTTTCTCATTTTCTTGATTATTTAAGTGAAATATATGTTATTGTAATAATAGACGGAACTTGGCAAAGAAGGTGCGACCTGGTTTCTGCAGCTTGTAGTTGTCATAGACTGTCTGGTCGAACAGATTGCGGCAGTCGAGCGACAGACTGTAGCGATTCTTATGCCACGAATAAGTGATGTTTGCGCCCAGGATATTCTTTTCGGGGATGCGTGCCTTCGTATCCTCGGCACCATAGGCTTCCCACGACAGGTAGAACCAGTGCACCCACTGATAGTCTGCACCAATGTAGAGATGGGAGGTCTGTGGCAAGAGGTGAGATAGCAGGTGAGCGGCATCGTAGCGCACCTCAGCGGAAGCAAACAACCACGGACGATTCGGCACACGATTATTATACGTTGCAGATGGTTTTCCATCATCCAAATAGCGATTGCGACTGCGAGCGTCCTGCCAGCTCATGTTTCCCGAAATCTGCAGGCGGCGGTTCCACTCATAGCGTAACTCACCTTCCAAGCCCTTGATGTGAACTGCCGGTTCATTGCCATACTGCATGGTGCCTTCCTTTTCTGTAATCTGCGGCTGGATATAGTTGTCGACAAATCGCAGAAAGCCGTTCACCTCGTAATACAGCGAGTGCTGCCTACCCATTCGGAAGGTTCCAAAGAATCCGAGGTTGAGGTTGTCACTCATTTCCGGTTTCAAAGCCAGATTGGCATAAATCGTTGAACCGTTGCCCAGCAACTCTCGCGCCAACGGCAGACGGACGCTATGCTCATAGCTTGCCTTGACAGCCAGTTCGGGCAGTATCTCGAACTTCGAACCCACGCCACCGCCGAAACTGTTCTGCGTATTTGAGCCTGTCGTCTCACGCGAACCCGTAATAAACGGCAGGTCTGTCTGTTCCACACTGAGGTAGTTGACATAGTCCTTCACAAAGAAGGTGTTGTATAACCTGCCTTTCAGCAACGACTGGTTATAAGCTAATCCGATGATGTGTTTCGCCAACACGTCGTTGGCAGGCTCGAAGTCTGCCTCGACTTCGTCCCAACGGTTATTGCCAGTACGCTGCAGCGAATAGCTCAGGTTTAGCATGTGAGCATCCGAGAAGTTGTAGTTGAAGTCTGCACGCGCAAGTGTCAGCGGGCGTTTGAAATGCCGCTGACTGAAGGCGCGGCCGTTAATCTCATTACGCGCGCTGATAATATAATCGCCATTCCAGTCGTACTGTCTGTGAGCGGTATCGGTAGTAATGCTGTGGTCCCATGTGTGCGATAGTGACAGGGTAGCACTAAGATTCTTCAGCAAGAAGTGACGCTTCTGATAACGTGCACCTATGCTCCACGCATCCGATTTTCTGTCAGCCATTCCGATGACGCGCGTCTGCACCTGTCCCGTCTGCAGGTCTTTCTTCACCTTATTATAAGATACATATATAAAGAACTCATCAGCCCAAGACTTATCCGTCACTCCAACCTCCAACTGTCCCATCAGCGAGAAGTAGTCGTCGTGGAAACGGCGGCGGTCTTGCGGCAGAAATTTACGAGAAGCCTCGTCCCACACCTCGACATCCTTCATCATGTAATCGTTCTTCGAGTAGCTGATGCCAAATGTCGGGCGTATGGTCAGCCCGTTCCTTAATACATATTGTCCGTTGACATCAGCTTTGTGGGTATGAAACGAACCAAAGCCATAGGAAACATCCAGGAAATTGCTTTTCTTACGCTGAGTCACAATGTTCACGGCACCACCTAACGCATCGCTTCCTAACCATGTGGGCACAACGCCCTTATATACTTCCACATGATCAATCAAGCTGACGGGAAGATTTGCTATCGTCACCCCCGTTCCCTTGGTGTCAAGCGGAATACCATCTATGAAGTATCGAATGGACGACCCGTTCATACCGTTGATGCTCAAGTCAAAATCAGAACCTACCCCACCTTCCTCGCGAATCTTCACGCCTGCCGTGCGGTCAATGATGCCGCTAAGGGTATTCACCGAACTCGCTATTGAGCGCACATCAATAGCATTCACCGACAGCGCTCCTTCGCGCAACCGCTGAGTTTTAGACTTACCGGTCACCTCTAACGTCTCAAGAAGTACCGAGTCTCTCATCATACTTTTCTGTCGCCGTTCCTTTTGACCAAAGACGGTAGTTGATACCATCAAAGCCAAAAACAGCCATAGCAGTTTTCTCGTTGTATTCATTCAGCTTTTTTCGTGCTGTTGTTACATTCTACTAAAAAGAAGGGAGTCCCCTATCTCACGACACAAGCCTCCCTGAGACTTATATAATAATACACGTTTCGCACCTTGCGGTCTAACCCCAGAGACACACAGCGGTGCTTTTCTTGATGCGAAAGGCAGGTATTCTGACTTACAACCCGTCTGCGAACGTCTTCCCAATAATATCAGTGACTTTGTGTTCGCATCGTATAAAGTTGCTTACAGCTGCGGGACAGTTGAGGACTTACACCTCATTCCCTGACCAATTGCGGTGCAAAGGTAATAATTACTATTCGAATAACCAAAGAAAAAGCTGAATTTCTTTGGTTATCCACTACGAATCAGATGCTTTTCTGGATAATATCTTCAATAGCGATAAAGACCTTCCCACCCCATTTCCTTCTCTTTGAGCTGGGAGTCTTCCTTCAGGTTGAAGTCATAGATGAAATTGACATCATCTACTTTAACGAAATGCTTGACGCCCTGGACGTCATCGGTTTTCTTCTCCCAGATGACATCGGTGAAGGCTTCTTCATCATCAACCTTATCGGTACGCAGCAGACAGTTCTGAAAGGCGAGTACAACCGTTTCGCCGTCAAAGCCTTCGCCAAACACAACGTCATCGTCATATCCTGTGACAATGGTATTGCTGCAGAGCAGCGACAGGTTCTGCTTTGTCTTGGCAAATCGCAAAGCAGCGCCGCGTGCTGCCGAATAAGGATAGAACTGAGCCAGTGTAGTTGCATCGACCACAGCCTTGCAACCTTGCAGGTTCAGACAGTCGTCGAGTGTATTGCTGATAAGACAGTCGGTCAGTGTTACTTCAGAGTCGTGCGCATACACCCCATAACCCTTGTTGTTGTGGATAATGGTTTGCGCAAGTGTTACCGACGTACTGTCGCACCACAGTGCTGTATAGGCGCTGCGCAACTCGCAGTTTGTCATCTCTACGCCTTTGGCTTGAGCTGCCACCTTCACGCCTCGCCACTGACCGCTTACCCTGTCATAAGGCAGATAGTCGAACATGTGATCTAGACGGTCACCACGAAGCAACACGTTTTCCACTACCAGTTTGGCACCTTTCTCAACATCGATGCCTGCACCGTCGTGGAAGTAGAGTTTGGTGTTTTTGATGGTCAGCGTGGCTCCTTCCTTGACGGTAATTCCCTTGCCATAGACGACCAGCGGTTTCGATGATTCTATGACTTCGTCAGCAGCAACCTCCTTGTTAGTAACTTTCGTTGCATCCCAGCTATAAGCGCGCAGATTGATTTTCTGCTCTACTCCACTCTCTAAGGTGAAGACGAGATTGTCGTCTACCAGCTGGGGAGTTTCTTGCTGGTTCTCGTGTGATGTCAACTCAATGAAGACACGGATGCTGTCACCCTTGCGCACCTCGAAATCGGTGGCAACAGGATTGAGGAAGGTTCCGTCGACATTCACCCGAAAGCCAGACTGATTGCCCCGTTCCAGACGTACTGTCCTGATGCGGACACCATCACCCGAATTGTTGTATGCCCATAGGGAATAGGTAGTGGATGGCACTAGCGAGAACAAGGTATCCATGCGTACCGTGTCTTTGGAGAATGTCAGACGGTGGCTGCTGTCTGTTGAGAACGAATCGTTGTCTGAACAGGCGGTCAACAGCACTGCTATCGTGCAGATAAAAAAGAAAAGTCGTCTTACCATACTTTGATAAAACGACATTTCTTTCTATTTATTGTGTGATAACCTTCTGAAGGGCGCTGGATTTTATTTTCCGAAATAACGCTTCAGCAGTCCTGCAAAGCCTGCACCATGACGGGCTTCGTCCTTAGCCATTTCGTGAACAGTGTCGTGAATGGCATCGAAACCGGCAACCTTAGCGTTTTTGGCAATGCGGAACTTGTCTTCACAAGCACCAGCCTCAGCAGCAGCACGCTTCTCCAGGTTTGTCTTGGTGTCCCAAACGCACTCGCCTAAAAGTTCAGCAAACTTAGCAGCATGCTCGGCCTCCTCGAAAGCGTAGCGCTTGAAAGCCTCGGCAATCTCGGGATAGCCCTCGCGGTCAGCCTGACGGCTCATAGCCAGATACATACCTACCTCGCCGCACTCACCATTAAAGTGGTTGCGCAGGTCGTCAATCATCTCCTGACTGACACCCTCGGGCTTGCCGTCACCAATCTTGTGAACGGTAGCGTATGCCATATCGGCATCGTCCTTCATTTCCGTGAACTTAGAGGCGGGAGCCTTACAGATTGGGCACTTCTCGGGAGCAGCATCGCCTTCGTAGATATATCCACATACGGCACATATAAACTTTTTCTTCATAAATGTTTTTGTTTAGTTAATAATAGTTATTCTTTCCAGGCTTTCGCCTTCATTTTGCAAAGATACGCATAAAAAACAAATCCCGCAAACGTTTTGCGGGATTTATTTACAATATATACGTTATTTATTATTTTTCCATTTTACACTGTTTGTCAGTTGTGGAATGATATTTCCGCAGCAGTGGGAACTCTTCGCACAGGGCTACTGACAACCTGCGGGCAACCTCATGGGCACCATAGATGTTATAGTGGGTGTTGTCCTGTCGACCGTCGGGCAGTGCAGGGTGTTCGCCGGGCAAGTACCACATGTGCAACTTCTTCGAACCCTCTACGCCTAACGACTGTTCTAAGTCGTGCGTTATCTTGGTGGCATCAACAAAAAGACAGTGCAGACTGTCAGCCACGTGGCGGGGCGCTACGGCATACTGTCCGTGGGTGTCTTTCAGCACCTCGCCTTCCGCTGTTTTTCCGCCGTCTTTGAAGGTGGTGTTACGCAGTGACTCATCGTCATTGACACGCTTGGCGTCTTTGGAGAAGTTACGACGCACCACAGGATTCATCAACACAGGAATGCCGCCTTTCTCTCTGGTTTCACAAACGAACTTTGCCAGATTGGCATCGAACGTCGAACCCGGAATGGTATATCGCTTTTCATCGTTCTTCTTGGCATCATTATGTCCAAACTGAATAATCACAATATCACCTGGCTTGATTTTTTCGAGCACTTTCTGCCAACGACCCTCGTTGATGAAGCTCTTTGAAGAGCGCCCATTAACAGCGTGGTTGTCAACTCTGACAAAGTCCTCGTCAAAGAAGCATTGTAACGCCATTCCCCATCCTCGTTCGGGCGAGCCCTTTGACAAATCTTTCTTGGCTGCCGTCGAGTCACCGATAATGAAAATGGTTGTAACCTTTTGCTGCGTGGCAGCTGTTAATACCAGCAGTGCGATGGCTGCCATCAGTATTTTCTTCATAGTATGCTTTTTATAAGTTCTTCTGTTCCAAGTAATTGTTGCTCTCCGCTCTCCATATTCTTCAGCGTTACCTTTCCCTGTTGCATCTCGCTCTCACCAGCCAGCACAACAAAGGGAATCTGCTTGGCATTGGCATACGACATCTGCTTTTTCATCTTTGCCGATTCGGGATATATCTCTGCTCGGATTCCACTTGCGCGTACCTTATTTATTATAGGAAGGCAGTAGGCTGTTTCCTTTTCTCCAAAGTTGATGAAAAGTACCTGTGTTGCCATCACGCTGTCTTTAGGATAGAGGTCTAACTGGTTTAGCACGTCATAGATACGGTCGGCACCAAACGAGATGCCGACACCCGAAAGTCCTGGCATTCCAAAGATACCCGTCAGGTTATCATAGCGTCCGCCTCCGGTGATTGAACCTATCTGCACGTCAAGAGCCTTCACCTCGAAGATGGCACCTGTATAATAATTCAATCCGCGCGCCAGCGTCAGGTCGAGTTGCAACTCGTTTTTCAGCTCCAGCATCTTCAGTGTTTCCAGTATGAAGCGACACTCCTCTACTCCCTTCAGTCCAGTTTCGCTGTCTTTCAGCACCTGAGCTATGGTCTCAAGCTTCTCGTCGTTGGTACCGCTGAGCATGATGATGGGCTGCAGCTTCTGAATCTGCTCGTCCGTCAGTCCGTCTTCGCGCAACTCGTCATTGACGTTGTCGATACCTATCTTGTCCAGCTTGTCAATAGCTACGGTGATGTCAACAATCTTATCAGCAGCACCTATCACCTCGGCAATGCCTGACAGGATTTTGCGGTTGTTGATTTTTATCTGCACACGGATGCCGAAGCGTGCGAAGACGGTATCAACAATCTGCATCAGTTCCACCTCGTTGAGCAGCGAGTCTGAACCTACCACATCGGCATCGCACTGGTAGAACTCACGATAGCGTCCTTTCTGTGGACGGTCGGCTCTCCAGACGGGTTGTATCTGGTAGCGCTTGAAAGGCAACTGCAGTTCCTCGCGATGCATCACCACATAGCGTGCAAAGGGTACTGTGAGGTCATAGCGCAGTCCTTTCTCGCACAGCTTTGACGCCAGGTGCAGTGTGTTGCGCTCAGCCAGTTCTGCATCGGTGGTCTTCGAGAGGAAGTCTCCTGAGTTCAACACTTTGAAGAGCAGTTTGTCACCCTCCTCGCCATATTTTCCCATCAGCGTTCCGAGGGTTTCCATGGCAGGGGTTTCAATCTGTTGGAATCCATAGAGGGCATACACCTCACGGATGGTATTGAAGATATAGTTGCGCTTGGACATCTCGATAGGTCCAAAGTCGCGTGTTCCCTTGGGTATACTTGGCTTTTGTGCCATCTTAATTATTATTTTTTACCTTTTTTCTTTTTTACATCAGCCATCAGACTTCTTTACTTCCTGACAATAGTTTGCGCACGGTCTGGTCCGATGCTGATAATCTTGATTGGTGTCTCTAGTTCCTTCTCCAGGAATGCGATATAGTCAGCAAACTGCTTGGGGAACTGGTCTTCTGACGTAAACTGTGTCATGTCGGTCTTCCAGCCAGGCAGTTCCTCGTACACAGGTTCTATGTCTTTCTCTATATCGTAAGGGAAGTCGCGTGTCAAGACGCCGCCCACCTTATAGGCTGTGCATGCCTTGATGGTATCGAAACCGTCCAGCACGTCGCTCTTCATCATGATGAGCTGGGTAACGCCGTTAACCATGATGCTGTAGCGCAGGGCTACGAGGTCTATCCATCCGCAGCGACGCTCACGGCCTGTCACGGCACCGTACTCATGTCCGAGGTCTCTGATTCGCTTTCCGGTCTCGTCGAACAGCTCTGTAGGGAAAGGTCCTGCGCCTACACGGGTGCAGTATGCCTTCATGATGCCAAACACCTCGCCAATCTTGTTGGGACCGATGCCCAAGCCGGTGCAGGCTCCGGCACAGATGGTGTTCGATGAGGTGACGAAGGGGTAGCTGCCGAAGTCGACATCGAGCATCGTGCCTTGGGCACCCTCGCACAGGATGTTCTTTCCGGCGCGCAGTGTCTTGTTGATTTCGTGCTCTGAATCGACGAGCTGGAACTGACGCAGATATTCAATACCTTCGAGCCATTTCTTTTCCACCTCAGTTATATCGTAGTTGAAGTTCAGCGACTTCAGTATGGCCTCATGACGTGCTTTGTGGGCGGCATACTTCTCCTCAAAACCATCGAGAATGTCGCCTACACGCAATCCGTTGCGGCTCACCTTGTCAGTATAGGTGGGACCAATGCCCTTACCCGTCGTGCCTACCTTGTTCTTGCCTTTCTGAGCCTCGTAAGCTGCATCGAGCACGCGGTGGGTGGGCATGATGAGGTGTGCCTTCTTCGAGATGTGCAGTCGTGTCTTCAACTCGTGACCGCTGGCTTCCAGTGCCTTGGCTTCCTCCATAAACAGGTCGGGAGCTAACACCACGCCATTACCGATAATGTTTACCTTGCCACCCTGAAAGATGCCTGAGGGGATGGAGCGAAGCACATACTTCTGCCCCTCGAACTCCAGTGTGTGCCCAGCGTTCGGACCACCCTGAAAGCGTGCTATCACATCATACTGTGGGGTTAATACGTCAACCACCTTTCCTTTTCCTTCATCGCCCCACTGAAGCCCCAGCAGGACGTCAACTTTTCCTTGATTCATTTTTATTTTTAGTCTTTGTCGTTTTCTGCTTGTTGTTTTTTCCTGTCTGCCGCGTCATCTTGGCTTGGCAAGAGCTGCATATACCATAGATGTACAGCGTGAAGCCATCCTTTCGGAAGCGCTTTGTATGCAGTTTTTCTATAACGGCCCGTATGTCCGGCGATTTTACCTCTGTCACCTTGCCACACATGGTGCAGATTTGATGACTGTGGCTGTTGTTGTCGTAACAGGCCTCATACTTTGTCGTTGTCTGGAATCTGTGGCGCACCACCAGTCGCAACTCGATGAAGAGCTTCAGCGTGTTGTAAAGTGTGGCGCGGCTGACTGGGAAGTTATACTCCTTGATCAGTTTCTCGCTCAGTTCTTCCAGAGTGAAATGCCCGCCCGTACTGTACACCGCGTCGAGTATGGTGTAGCGCTCGGGGGTCTTTCTGTGTCTGTTCAATTCCAAATAGTTTGTCAAGATATTCTTGACAGCTACTTTAACGTTTTCTTTCATCTTATGTGGTTAAATGGTCATAAAAACCGCACAAAATTACTACTTTTTCTCGACATTAAAGCAACATTATTTATAAAAAATCTAAACTGATGGATTTTATCGCACTTTTTGCAATGCGTTCATACATCAGTCCCAGTGCCGCAAAGCGCTGAAGACTCTGCATGGCAGCCTTCCTGACAGGCATGTCGGCTTCTTGCAGCGCCACCAGCACCTGGTCGATGTATTCGTGGATTCCGCGCTCGTTGGGTTCCCGTCCGTTCATGAACAGGCGGCTCATCACGTGGTAGCCGCACAACTGCTCGTAAGGTCTGCTGCCGGCTATCCACTGGTAGGCTTTCTCTGCGGCGTAAGGCAGATGCTGTACGAGGTTAAACGCCAGCTGCTCAGCTATTTCCTGCGAGGGTATCTGCTCCATCCAGATGTCAAGCACCTCGGGCAGCATCCTCTCCGGAGGCATCACCATCGTGGCAAGTATCTTACACTCGCGAACATCTTCTTTCCACAGCGCGATGGCAAGGTGGCTCAGGTCTTCTGCCGTCATGTCCTGACGGGCGCGCAACTCGTCGGCTTTCTCGCTGAGTCGCGGCAGCGTGGCACCCCAGTTAAGTTTGTATGCCACGCCCTTGTCGCGCATTGACTTAGCAACGGCGCCATCCATCATCTGCCTCATCGACAGCTTTATCTCTTTGACTATTTCCTGAACTTCCATCGCACTTGGAGTGTTGTATATTACTTTACCTTTTTTACTTTTTTACCTTTTTTACTTTTTTACCTTTTCACCTTTTTACTTTTTCACCTTTTTACTACACCAACGTTCCATACTCTTTGCCGTAACGTAACATCTGGTGTACGTAGCTCTCGTCGTACGAGACGCTGATGTCGAAAATTTCGTCCTTGTCATCATAGACGGGCGTGAGAACGGGGTTTACGAATCCTTTGTAGGGTGCCAGATTCAATTTCCGGTAGCGCGCCAGCACTTCTTGATGCAAAGCAGCGTCAACCTTTACGCCGTAGGCTTCCACCAATTGGCGGGCTGCCTCGTAGTCACCCTCGCTCTTGATGCGCTGTATTTCTGCCAGCAAGCGGGCAAAGAGTGTGCGCAACTGGGCGTAGTCGCTAATGCGGACATAGGTCTTGCCTTCATGCTTTACAAGCTGTATCACGTCGCCCTGCCGGTAACACCACTGTGCTATGAGTGCTCGGTTGCGCATGTGTGCCTCTTCTATCTGGTTGCCGGGCTGAATACGTATGAGCTGTGTCATCAGCCCATTCATAATATAGGTATAGTAGTGTGACTTGTAAGCCTCGCCGTCTGGCAGCAGCCCCAGTTCCACAAGCTTGGGGTCAGCGATATAGTAGAGTCCGAACAGGTCGGCCCTCGCCTCTTCTATCGTGTTGCCATAAGCCTTCAGCGCATCTGGGTCGGTACCTGGCAACAGCCGCCCGCTGCCGTGCCCCAGACATTCGTGCAGGTCGGTATGCAGCGTGTCGCACATGTCACCATATTTGTCTATCAGTCTGACTGTTGACTCGTCAACGACAAACTCGTCTCTGAAGCCGCTGCCTCGTGCTGCCTTGTTATAGGCGTCGGTAATGTTGCTGATGGTGATGCTCTTCGAACCGTGCTGCGCACGTATCCAGTCGGCGTTGGGCAGGTTGATGCCGATGGCCGTGGAGGGATATTCGTCGCCGCCCAGCATGGCAGCACAGATGGCATTGGCTGTCACGCCCTTGACGTGTGGCTTGCGGAAACGTGCATCGACAGGCGAATGGTCTTCAAACCACTGGGCGTTGGCGCTTATCGTTTGGGTACGTCTGGTAGCCTCCAGGTCTTTATACTCCACGATGCCTTCCCACGAGCCTTTCAGTCCCAAGGGGTCGCCATATACTTCTATGAAGCCGTTGACAAAGTCTATGCGACCTTCGTGTTCGCCTACCCACGCTATACAGTAGTCGTTGAAGGTCTTCAGGTCGCCGGTCTTGTAGTAGTCAACAAGGTAAGCTATCGCTTGGCGCTGGCGTTCGTTTTCGGCAACGTTCATTGCCTGTTCCAGCCAGTAGACGATGGGGCGCAGTGCCTTACCATAGCGACCATCGACGGTCCACGTCTCTTCCTGCACCTTGCCGTCCTTCTTCACTAGCGTCGAGTTCAATCCGTACGACGGTGGTTCCTGATTGCCCTTGTCGGCTTGCTTCATGTGCTGATAGAAGTCTTCCGCCTCTTTCTGCGTGACACCCTGATAGAAGTTACAGGCTGACGTCAAGAGCAGGTCTTGCCCGTCGGCTTTGTTGACACGCTTGGGCAGCACCGTTTCGTCGAAGATGACGGGAAACAGTTCTGCACACAGCATGTCTACCGTCTCGTTCTCGCGCAACGGCAGTTCGGCAGCACTCACCGTGTGCAGTGCGTCGTACAACCACTCCTTACTGAATTCCGGCAGAAACTTCTCACTGCCATAGTGATGATAGATGCCACTGGAGAACCACACCCGCTTCAGGTAGGTCTCCATCGCACGGAAGTCGGCTGACTGACGGTCTACTTTCGGGTCAGTAAATACCGTCTCCAACACCTTACGTATGCGAAGGTTGTAACGCCCAAACTGGTCGAAGGTAATGTCACGACCATACAGGGTGGCCTGCGAAAGGCAGTACACCAACTTTTTCTGTGACAACGTCAATTGCTCAAATCCGTTAAGCCGGTATCTGAGCAATTGGATGTCGGCAAATCGTTCTCCGGCTTCGTAACTGAAATCTTCTTGTGTGTTCTTCATTGATTAAAAAAACTACAGCGTTGCAACCTTCTTCCTCTTTGGCAACTGAGGAATGTGCTGCAGACGATACTCACGCGGAGTCATACCCGTCAGTCTATAAAACGAGGCGTAGAATGACTGACGGTTGGAGAAGCCCACCATGTCGCTTACCTCCTCCATACGCAGGTTTGTGTACCTGCGGTCTACCAGGATAGCCATAGCTTCCTCTATTCTGAACTTGTTGACGAAAGAAGTGTAATTCATGTGGAACTTTACGTTCACGATTGCTGAGATGTAACGCGTGTTAGTTCCTAAATCTTCGGCTAATTTCTTGGCTGAATAATCTTTGTCTTTGTACTTCTTCTGCATGACGATGACTTCCAGAATTCTTTCCTTCATCTCGTCCATCAACTTAGGGTTCACCAGAGACCTGTAACGGGCCTCTTTCTCTGTTTTTTCTGTAATGTTGTACTTAGCCATAACCCTTTGAACAAAGTTTTTATACATTTTACTCTGCAAATATACATAAAATTTTTCAACTATTGATACTTTTTTCAAAAAAAATGCTCTTTTTCAACAAAAAAACTGCCAAATTAAAAAAAATGGTGCAAATATTTGGTGGATTCAAAAAAACTACGTACCTTTGCACCCGCAAAACAAGAGAGAGAAAAAACAATTGTATTAGTTGCACCCGTAGCTCAGTTGGTAGAGCACCTGACTCTTAATCAGGGTGTCCAGGGTTCGAACCCCTGCGGGTGTACAAAGCAAGAAAAGTGACAGACCCTAAAAAGTTTGTCACTTTTTGTTGATAATCAGGAAGGAAGGCGATTTTATCCTCTTCATCAGATAATTATGATTACAGACGGTAAATACAGACACACCTACACAGCAACGGCATCGGACATCACACCATTGTACCGGTTGACGCCCAATGCTTTGCTGATGTACTTCCAGGACTGTTTCGCACGGCTGATGACCATTCACCATGTTGCTGCTTTCGATATCATCAAGCAGCGTCGGATGTGGGTCATCACGGAAGTACAGATAGCTATTGAGCCGACAGACACCTTATGGTCGGAGGACTTTACGGTAGAGCTTTGGGTGAGCGAACTGACCTCACTGCGTATCTACTGCGATTTCCGCATTGTCCGCAAGGCTGATGAGCAGCTGATAGCCTCAGGAACCAGTCAGTGGAACATCCTTAACCTAGACACCAAGCGTTTGGAAACGACTGATTTCCTTGACGGCAAGCTAACGGTTGTCCCCGAACTAATGACCGGTAGCCACAAGAAAGTACGTTTCCCCAAACCGCAGTCGACCGACATGCAGATGGTGCATCGTGCAACCCGTCTCGACCTTGACTTCAACTTCCACGTCAGCAACCGGAGCTATGTCACTATCGCCCTGCTGACGATGCCCGACGAGATACTGGCTTCCCAGAAGTTGACATCACTAACAGTCCATTGGTTGCACGAGACCTATCTTGATGACACCCTTACTTGCCGGATGACACGTTTGGAAGACGGCAACTATCTCCACACGCTGAGCAATGCGGATGGAGAAGTGGTGTGTGAAGTGATGAGTCGCTGGGTGCCGCAATCAGAGAGAGCTGACATAAGTGAAGTGTTGAAAAGGGTGCTGTAAATATATTATTATTTACAATTAAGAAAAAAAAAAATGCTCCGCCACCCAATTCAACTTGCTGGCAGTCAGCAGATTGGCAGCGGAGCATTCTCACAATCTAAGCAGCAGCGAGCACCATCTAACCATCTGTCTCATGGTGCCCCACCCGCTTGATACCTTTTCAGCGTCAACGAAGCGTCTTCTTGACACCACCAAAGTGCCCTCTTACCAATCTGCCACTCCAGTTCTAGACATCTACCACTTAAGTGGCAACACCTTACCACTTAAGTCTAAAGACGCTACCACTTCAGTAGCAGATTCAGAAAATGTAGTCTTACACATGCTCAGTCCTATCCTCGCATCCTTTAGTCCACATCCCTTTTCAATATCCCCTCTCGCCAAAATTCCTCCGCCATCATATCACTGATTATCAACCCCTTTCACCACCTGGCGGAGAAATAATCGCAAATCGCAAGCAGAAATGCGCGACCTCTTGCAGCAGGAAGATGAGAGCAAACAGCAGTTGAAAGAACTGTTTGAGAAGTTGGGATATAACCTCTAAAACCAACAAATTCTTGCTAATTTTGCAAAAACTTGCAAGAATTGGCAAGAATTTAAAATATTATTTGTATCTTTGTAGCAGAAATTTTTTAAATAGTGTATTATGATAGAACTGCCACCAAAGATTGACAGGAAAACGCTTGTTAATGCCTTGCTAAAAGGTATAGATCCCAATATCATGCCAGTTGTAGATAAAGTAAATGCTGACTATGAATATTGGGACAAAGCGAAATACAAGAAACTGCCAGAAGGTTTCACCCCACAGATGTTATGGACGAATGTCAAAGCATCACGCCTGAGGAGCACGATTCCTGTCTGGAATAAATATGGTATCAATCTGTGTGTTACCAGCCAGATGCAACGCTTATGTCATGAGTTCGATATGAAGTTCGGCAGTTTTTGGGAAATGGAGGGGGACAGTCAATCAGCTGAAAAGAAATACTATCTATCGAGTTCTTTGATGGAAGAGGCCATCTATTCCAGTAAGATAGAAGGAGCCTCTACTACGAGAATCGTAGCCAAGGACATGTTGAGAAAGAAGAAGTCTCCACAGAACAAGTCTCAACAGATGATTGTCAACAACTACAAAACCATCCAGTATATTGTAGAGCATAAGGAACAGCCATTGACGGAAGAATTGCTGCTTACGATTCATCGGCTGATGACGGAAAAGACATTGGATAATCCTGAGGATGCAGGTCGTTTCAGAACTAATGACAAGGTTGTTGTGGCTGATATGGTAGAGGGCGATATCATTTATACCCCACCTTCATTTCAGGAAATTCCAGAGTTTGTTGAATCTCTTTGCAATTTCTTCAACAACGACAATCCACGCACTTTTATCCATCCTATCATACGGGGCATCATTGTGCATTTTATGTTGGCATTTATGCATCCGTTTATTGATGGAAATGGGCGCACAGCACGTGCTTTGTTCTATTGGTATATGCTGAAAGAAGGCTACAAGCTGACGGAGTACATGTCTATATCGAGGGTTATCGCAAAATCAAAGGCAAATTATGAGAAAGCCTTCCGTTATGTAGAGAATGACGGTAACGACATGGGCTATTTCGTTGCTTACAATCTGGGAGCATTGGAAAAATCCTTCCAGCAATTGCGTGATTATATCCAGCGGAAGCAACGAGAAAAGAGGGCAGCCAGTTCATTTATGATGGCTGGAAACATCAATCAGCGCCAAGCACTTATTCTTCAGCGGCTCAAGGAAGAACCTGACACCATCTTTACAGTAAAAGATGTGCAAGAACAGTTCTCTGTATCTTCTATGACTGCAAGAAAAGACCTGTCAGACTTGGTTCAACAGGGCTATTTGACAGAGATTGCACTAAACAAGGTTACTCGTGGTTACATTAAAATGCAGGAGGGGTAAATGGCGGAATACCAGCGTTTAGGCGACTATATCAGAGAGGTGAATGTTCGTAACTGGGAGTTGAAGGTTACGAAACTTGTTGGTCTTACGATTGACAAGGCGTTCATTCCGTCGGTGGCAAATGTCATCGGCACAGACCTTTCTAACTATAAGGTTATCCAAAGAGAACAATTTGCTTGCAGTTTGATGCAGGTGAGCCGTGACGGGAAAATGCCTATGGCAATGTTGACGGGAGATAAACCTATTATTGTTTCGCCAGCTTATTTCGTATTTGAGGTAATAGAGTCCAAAGTTTTGTTGCCTGAGTATCTGATGATGTGGTTCCGCCGTAAGGAGTTTGATAGAAACGCTTGGTTCTATACTGATGCAGATGTTCGAGGAGGTATGAGAAGATTGAGATAGCCGTCCGTAGTGCCATTGTCAACATAACGAGCCGTGAGACAGGGAATCCCTTTTCAATATCCCCTCTCGCCGAAATTCCTCCGCCATCATATCACTGATTATCAACCCCTTTCACCACCTGGCGGAGGAATAATCGCAAATCGCAAGCACAACTGCCTCTATCTTCTACCGAGAGAAAATGAACAACAAAAAACAACTAAACAGGTTTTTTGCAGTAGAAAGTGCTTTTTAACATTTCGGGGACTAACTAAAAGGCTATAAAAATAGAGGTAAAGTCGTTAAAAATAGCCAAATACGACAAAAATTGGCAGATTGTTTTGGCAAAACAGATAACAATTGAAAATAAATCACTACCTTTGTGGAATAAAACTATAAGTATGGAAGATATAAACCGACTGAAAGTCGTATTGGTAGAGAAAAAGCGTACTGCGCGATGGCTCTCAATGCAGATGGGTGTTAATCCATCTACAGTAAGCAAGTGGTGTACTAACTCTTCTCAGCCCGATGTTGCAAGTCTGCTTAAGATAGCCGACTTGCTGGAGGTTGATATAAAGGAGCTGTTGGTTAGAGAATACGAACAGTTCCTATTGTCAAAGATAAAAAATTGAAGATATGCCAGTTGACAAACAAGTGATAGAACGCTATCGGGTTTTGAACGAGTGCTTTAGGAATCCCTATAGAGATTACACCATCGATGATCTTGTCGATGAGTGTAACAAGGCTTTACGCAGACTTGATAAGCCTGAGGTGTCAAAGCGTACTATACAAAACGACATAGTCAACATGGAGACAGATTATGGCATCAAGTTAAACGAAAAACTCCGTAAAGGTCGCCAGCGTATATATAGGTACGTGAATACCGATTCCTCGATTCATCTTGTCCGTATGAATGATAAAGAACGACACAAGATTCAAGATGCCATCTATGTGCTGAGAGATTTTGAAGGGGAGCCTCTTTACGATTGGGCACGAGCTTTTCTTATGCAAATAGAGGGAGGCTTGTTTAGTGAAGACAACACGCCAGTCGTATCATTCCAGTCGAACCCAGATTTGAAAGGCATTTCGTATTTCTCAGAACTATTGCAGGCTATTCTCACCAAAAGAGTGTTGAAACTCAGATATACACCTTATGGAAAAGATACGCAGACGGTTAACGTCTATCCCTATCATCTGAAACAATTCAATGATCGTTGGTACCTCATTGCTCAGGCAATAGGCTATCAGTCTTACGCCCACTATGCCCTTGACAGGATAGATGGCTTCGAAGAGATTGCTATACCATACAAGGATGCGGATGTTGTTTTTTCAGAATACTTTGATGATGTCATAGGTGTGACAGTTCCGGATGGTGATGCAGAAGACATTGTCATCAAAGTTACTGGCAAGCGATTCAACTATATCCGCACCAAGCCCCTTCACCTTTCTCAGCGCATCATTGAAGAAGCAGAAGGTTATGCCATTATCTCCATCAATGTTAAGGTAAACAATGAGTTGGAATCCCTAATACTCTCATTTGGCGATGATATGGAGGTTATTGCCCCATTAACGTTAAGAGATAGAATAGCAGAGAAAATTCAAGCAATGAATCAACAGTATTGTAAAAAAGATGAATAATATAATAGTACAAGATAGAAAAGACCAATTTGCTGAAATCGTCACCATGATTCAGCATACTCGCAGCGAAGTGGTACGACTGGCTAATGCTTCTCTGATAGATTTATATTGGAGAGTTGGCAAGTATATCTCCGACAAGATTTCAATTTCAGAATGGGGTGATGGTGTAGTTAAGCAATTAGCAGACTACATTGAGAAGAATAGCCCTGAAGTCAAAGGATTTTCTGACAAGAATCTTTGGCGCATGAAGCAGTTTTATGAGACATATAAGGACGCAGATGAAAAACTCTCACCAGTGGTGAGACAAATTAGTTGGACGAACAATCTCATTATAATGAGTCGAACAAAGTCTTCTGATGAGCGTTTTTTTTATCTAACACTTTGCCAGAAAGAACATCTTTCAAAGCGAGAACTGAATAGACAAATTGATACATCTCTATATGAACGTTCAAAGATTGGAACCCCAAAAATCTCACCACTGGTGAGAGAAATAGCACCTCAGGCAGAACAGATTTTCAGAGATCAATATGTATTAGAGTTCATTGGCGGGAAGGACTATGAACATGAAAATACGATGAAGAAAGCCCTCATAAACCGAATGAAGGACTTTGTCTTGGAGTTCGGGAAAGACTTCCTTTTCATTGATGAAGAATATCGCCTACAGGTAGGAAACAGCGATTTCCGGATAGACTTGTTGTTCTATCATCGTGAATTGCAATGTCTTGTTGCTTTCGAGTTGAAGATGGAAAAATTCAAACCTGAGCATCTGGGACAGTTAAACTTCTACTTGGAGGCATTAGATAGGGATGTAAAGAAGCCAAAAGAGAATCCCAGCATAGGTATTCTGCTCTGCAAAGACAAGGATGATGCAGTCGTAGAATATGCCTTGAGTCGTAGCTTGTCCCCAACAATGGTAGCCGAGTATCAGCTATGTTTACCAGATAAAGCCCTACTACAGAGAAAACTTCATGAGATTCAAGAATCTCTAAGCGAATCAGAAGATGAAAACAATTTGAACAATGCAGAAAACCTGCATAGTAAGTGAGTAATTTTGCAGACGAAAATAAAGATACAACATATATATATGAACAAACAACAGCTTGCAAACAAAATCTGGGCATCTGCGAACAAGATGCGTTCGAAGATTGATGCCAACGAATATAAGGACTATATCCTGGGACTTATCTTCTATAAGTTCCTGTCAGATAATGAGGTGAACTACTTGAAAACTGAACATGAGTGGACAGATGACTATCTGCCTTATCTCGTGGAGGATTATAGCAATCCGGATATGGAGAAGTTGATTGGAGACTGCAAAGACCATATCGGCTACTTCATTGAATATAAGTACCTCTTTTCTACATGGCTGAAGCCAGATGTTAGCTTTAGTGTGTCAGACTTGAGTGCAGCCCTCAACAGATTTGATGCACTGATTAGCGACAAATTCAAAGGGGTGTATGAGAAGATTTTTATCACTCTGCAGGCAGGATTGAGCAAACTGGGTGAGAATCCTTCTGCTCAGACAAAGGCCCTGAAAGGTATCATCAAGGATATCAAGGATATTCCTACTGACAGCAAACAGGACTATGATGTGCTGGGCTATGTCTATGAATATTTGATTGGGAACTTTGCTGCCAATGCCGGCAAGAAGGCTGGCGAGTTCTATACTCCTCACGAGGTAGCTATCCTGATGTCTGAGATTGTGGCTGAACATCACAAGCAGAAGGAAAATATTGAGATTTACGACCCAACAAGTGGTTCTGGTTCACTATTGCTCACCATAGGTAAGAGTGTTGGTCGCCATATTGAGGATAAGAATCATGTGAAATATTATGCTCAGGAGTTGAAGGAGAACACCTACAACCTGACTCGTATGAATCTTGTTATGCGTGGCATCAGTCCAAGCAATATTGATACTCGCTGTGCAGACTCTCTTGGTGAAGACTGGCCAATCAGCAAGACTGGTGTTGATGCAGGCAAGGCGCTTCGTGTGGATGCTGTTGTTTCTAATCCCCCATATTCTCAGCATTGGGACCCAACTGATGCTGAATATGATTATCGTTTCAAGGAATATGGTGTGGCTCCTAAAAGCAAGGCTGACTATGCTTTCCTTTTACATGAGCTGTATCATTTGAAGTCAGACGGCATTATGACCATCGTTCTGCCTCATGGTGTGCTTTTCCGTGGAAACCCTGATGATGAATCTGAAGGTCAAATCAGGAAACAGCTGATTGAGAAGAATAATATTGATGCTATCATTGGTCTGCCTGCCAACATCTTCTTTGGCACAGGTATTCCAACCCTCGTGATGGTGTTGAAGCAGCACAGAGATAATGATGATGTCCTGATAATAGATGCCTCAAAGGGCTTTGTCAAGGATGGCAAACAGAATAAGTTGCGTGCCTCTGATGTTAGGCGCATTGCTGACACTTGGCGAGATCGTAAGACTGTTCCTGGCTTCTCTTGTACTGTCAGTCGTGACGAGATTCGTGAGAATGGCTACAACCTGAATATTCCTCGCTATGTAGATTCTTCAGAAGCCCCTGAGCAGTATGACATCTATGCCACGATGAATGGTGGCATTCCTAACAGCGATATCGCCACCATGCAGCCATATTGGGACGTGCTCCCTTCGCTCCATCAGCAGTTGTTCAAGTCAGAAGGAGATATTCCTTATTCTCGTTTGGCAGTAGAAGATGTTGCTGCCTCTGTGAAAGAGAATGCAGACGTAAAGACCTTCACAGCACAGATGGTAAGTGCTTTTGCTGATTTCGAGGATGAACTGCATCGCCGACTGATTACCAACGTGATGAACGTGAACGAGATGAAGGAGCAGGACGAGATCACTGACGATATTTTCCGTCGTCTGAAAGACATTCCTCTGATAGACCGTTATGCAGCTTATCAGACGCTGAGTGATAACTGGCAGAATATTGTCAACGATATTGAGACGCTCCAGTCGGATGGCTTTGATGCTGCCCGTACTGTTGAAGAGGCTACAAAGCTGGTGAAGAAAGGTGACGAAGAGATTGAAGTGCCAGATGGACTGAAAGGTCGCATTATTCCCTTTGAGATGATTCAGCAGGAGTTGTTTGCTGACGACTTGGCTAATATTGCCCATATGCAGCAGCGTGTAGAAGACATCAATGGTGAGGTTGACGAACTTCGCGACAGCTTTACGGAAGACGAAAGCCAGGAGTATCTGGATGCAGACGACAACACCAAGATGGACAAGGCAAAGATTAAGAAAGATGCCAAGGCCAAGGGTGATGAGATAGAGACTGACACCAAGGCAAAACTGAAGCAGATGGTTGCTCTATGGGATGAGCAGACGAAAGTCAGCAAAGCCATTAAAGCGGCTAAAATAAAGTTGGAGTCTGATACTGTTCATGCCATCCTGAACCTGACAGACGAAGAGGTGAAGCACTTCTTGCATGAGAAATGGATTACTCCTATACAGAATGGTATTATTGCTACTGCCTCAGAGGTTGTTGAAGCGCTTATCAAGCAGGTGGAGGCTTTAGCATCGAAATATGCAGTATCGTATAATGACCTGAATGCAGAACTTGTGACAGCACAAGACGAACTCTCCAACCTCATTTCCGACCTGACAGGTGATGAGTATGCCATTCGTGGTCTCAATGAATTTAAGAACTCTTTAAAGGGATAAGCTGCGATGGAGAAGGAGAATAAGATTATACTCTATAAAGATGATGAGGGAAAGCTGAGCGTAAACGTGCGCTTTGCCGATGAGGATGTGTGGCTCACACAAGCGCAGTTAGCTGATATATATAACACGACGCAACAGAATATCAGCCTACATCAGAAAGGTATTTATGCAGACGGAGAACTGGACGAAAAGGCAACTCACAAGAAATACTTGTTAGTTCGTCAAGAGGGCAAGCGACAAGTGCAAAGGGAGATTGACCATTACAATCTTGACATGATTATAGCCCTTGGCTATCGTGTGCAGTCGCCCATAGCTGTGCGCTTCCGTCGTTGGGCAACACAACGCTTGCACGAGTATATACAGAAAGGCTTTACGATGGATGACGAGCGACTGAAGCAGGGTGGTAACCGTTACTTCAAGGAGTTGCTGCAGCGCATTCGCGACATTCGTAGCAGTGAACGCAACTTCTATCAGCAGGTGACGGACATCTATGCCACATCTACTGACTACGACCCACGTTCGAAGATGACCAAGCTCTTCTTCGCTACTGTGCAGAACAAGATGCACTATGCCGTACATGAGCATACGGCAGCAGAACTCATCTATGAACGCGTTGACAATGAGAAGCCTTTTGTGGGTATGACCAATTTCAAAGGCAACTACGTGACGCGCGACGATGTGAAGATAGCCAAGAACTACCTGACGGAGTTGGAACTGCAACGACTGAACCTACTCACCTCACAGTTCCTCGACTATGCCGAGTTCCAGGCTTTGGAGCAGAATCCTATGACGATGGCTGACTGGATACAGGCATTGGATGACCAGATTCTTCGTCTTCGTAAGAACATCCTCGAAGGTACAGGAACTGTCTCACATCAAGATGCAATAGAAAAGGCTGAGCGTGAGTTCGAGATTTATCGTGAGCGTGAAATGCGCCTGCTGGAGAGTGATTTTGACAAGGCAGTCAAGCGACTGAAGAACCTGAATGACGAAAACAAGAAGGAGGAGGATTAAGCTATGGCAAAGCCAGAAATAAGACTTAAAGAATTTGAGGGGGAGTGGTTGAAAACAACAATAGGAAATATCACTTATTCCCATCCAGCTACATTGGTTCTATCTAACCTAGCGACTGAAGGCGGAAGTTTTCCTGTTTATGGAGCAAGCGGATTTATTACAAATGTCGATTTCTATCATCAAAACGTTCCATATATTGGAGTCGTAAAAGACGGTGCAGGTGTAGGTAATATATTTGTATGTCCTGCATATTCTTCTATCTTAGGAACCATGCATTATATCTTTCCTAAAGAAAGACATGATTTATTCTTTTTGTCACTTTTGCTAGAGAAAGTTGATCTGTCTTCATTTTCTACGGGTTCAACTATACCTCATATTTATTATTCTGATTATTCTTCAAAAGAAGTCTTTATTCCTTCAGAACAAGAACAAAAGGCTATTTCTACTTATTTTGAGTCTCTAGATTCCATGCTTCAATCCACAACAAAGAAGATCGCATCACTCAAGCAGGTGAAGCAGGCTTGTCTTGTTTCTATGTTTCCACAGGCAGGTGAAACGACTCCTCGTGTCAGATTCAAAGGATTTGAAGGGGAATGGAATTATTTGTCAATGTCTGATATATTCATGGAAAGACACGATATCAGCACTATAATGGAAAGACTTCCACAACTATCCTTTACAATAGAAGAAGGCGTTATAAGACCCGAAGATAGGAAAACAAATAAACGCGATTTTCTGATTAAAGATAAGTCTAACAAGAAATATCTGGTCACTCGTTTGGATGATATCATATATAATCCTGCCAATGTAATATATGGAGCAATCCACAAAAATAGTTTGTGTGATGGAGTCGTGTCGCCTATTTACAAGATATTCTATACACAACAGGATCCTTCTTTTATGGAATGTGTTGTGCGAAGACCTGAATTTATTCAAGAGATGACTATCTATATGGAAGGTACAGTTCAGAAATTGAGAACATTAAAGCCGGAGGCATTTCTGAGAATGTCTGCATATATCGCCCCGTCGTTGGAAGAACAAAAGAAGATCGGAAATTATTTTCGAACTCTCGACAAGCAGATCTCCCTGCAGGAAAAGCGACTGGAGAAGCTGAAGCAGATAAAGGCTGCATGCTTAGATAAGATGTTTGTGTAACTAAATAATCCACAAGATGAACAGCAAAGAGAATATACAAACCTATGATAAGGAACTTGATTTCGAGGTTGCTCTCTGTGAGGTGCTGAAGCAGCACGGATGGGAGCCAGAAATACTTAATCATCCAACAGAAGAGGAATTGGTGGCGAACTGGGCGCAGATTATCTATGAGAATAATCGTGAACAGGAGAAACTTGGCAATGTTAAACTGACACCTACTGAGATGCAGCAAATCATTGATCAGGTGAACAGTTGGCATACGCCTTACGAAATCAATAAGCGTATCAATGCCAGAGAGGTGTGTATCAAACGCGACAATGAGCAAGATACGCACAACTACGGTAAGGAAGTATATTTAAAGCTGTTCGACGCAAAGGAAATATGCGCAGGACAAAGCCGTTACCAGATAGCCCGTCAGCCTCACTTTAAGACGACACATCCTCTGGCTGGTGACAGACGAGGTGACGTGATGCTGCTCATCAATGGTATGCCGCTGATTCATGTGGAACTGAAACGCTCACACGATTTCGTGTCAAATGCTGTAGGGCAAATTAAGCGCTATATGCACGAGGGTGTGTTTAATCAGGGCATATTCTCTTTGGTACAGGTGTTTGTGGCTATGACACCTGAGAAAACGCTCTACTTTGCAAATCCAGGCAAAGAAGACGGGTTTGCAGAAGAATTCCAGTTCCATTGGGCAGACTTCAATAATGATGAGATATTCGATTGGCATCAGGTAGCAACGGAATTGCTGAACATTCCTATGGCTCACCAACTGATAGGTTATTACACAATAGCTGATGATAAAGACCAGACATTGAAGGTGTTGCGCTCCTATCAGTATCATGCTGTTACTGCCATCTGGGACACTACTCAGAAGACCAACTGGGACGAGAAAGGCAAGAAGGGTGGATACATCTGGCATACTACTGGTTCTGGTAAGACGATGACCAGTTTTAAAACGGCACAGTTGATAGCTAATAGTGGTGATGCTGACAAGGTGGTATTTTTAGTGGATCGCATAGAATTGAGCATACAGTCGCTAGATGAATATCGTGGATTCGCAGGTGAAGATGATACCATACAAGATACCCAGAATACTCTGATATTAGCTAATAAACTGGAGAGTTCTGATAGCGATGATAAGTTGATTGTGACCTCTATTCAGAAGATGTCGAATATCAAGGACAATCCTCTGGTAACAGAAGCTACGATAGAAAAGATTGGCAAGAAGCGACTGGTATTCATCGTTGACGAGTGTCATCGTAGTGTGTTTGGAAAGATGCTTCTCAACATTCAGCATACCTTCCCCAAGGCTTTGCTTTTTGGATTTACTGGTACTCCCGTGTTCGATGAGAACTCACACAACGATATCAAGACCGAAACGCTGTTTGGCAGCATGTTGCACAAATATACCATCGCTCATGCTATACCAGATAAAAATGTGCTCGGATTTGATGTATATAAAGAAATAACTTATAGCGACGAACAGGAGCTGAGAGAAAAGGCAGCATTCTATAAACTGGATGTTCACTCACTTGATGAGATTGAAGGGGATGCTGAGAAAATGAAGGTGTATGATCTCTTCATGAATAAACTGCAGATGCCGTCGTTCTATATGGAAGATGGGAGCATGAAGCATGGAATTGAGTATTATCTGCCTAGAGGGAAAAAAGATATTTATCAGCAACCTGAACACCATCAAAAGGTGGCACAGCACATTTCGAGGAAGTTTGCTGTTCTGAGCAAGAACTATAAGTTCCACGCCATGCTTGCAACACAGAATATTCCTGAGGCAATGGCTTACTATAAAATATTCAAGGAGCAGTATAGTTACTTGAATGTGGTAGCTGTGTTCGATAATAATATAGACAATACAGATGAGGGTATAGCAAAGGAAGACGCTTTGTTGGAGATGCTGTCTGACTATAATGCAAAATATCAGACGAACTTTGCGTTGCCCAATTATGGAAAATATAAGAAGGATGTGGCAAAGCGTCTTGCTCATAAGAAACCTTATACGAATATAGAACATGACCGTTCGCAACAGATAGACTTGCTTATTGTGGTAACCCAGATGTTGACTGGTTATGACTCAAAATGGGTTAATACACTGTATGTTGACAAACTGATGGCATACGTGGATATTATCCAAAGTTTCTCACGTACAAACCGTATCTTTAATAAGATAGACAAGCCTTGGGGTAATATCTATTACTATTCGTTCCCATACACTATGGAGAAGAATATTGAAGATGCTTTGAAACTGTATGTGGACAGACCCCTGGGAGTTTTTGTTGATAAGCTGGAACAGAATCTGAACTTCATCAACGACTTGTTCCGTCATATTCGTGACATCTTCCAGTCGAATAACATTATGAATTTCGAGAAGTTGCCACCATCACCTGTTGACTGCAGAATGTTCGCGCAGGACTTTGTGCAGATGACACGACTGATTGAGGCTGCAAAGTTCCAGGGATTTGAATGGGAGCAAAGCGAATATTTCTTCAAGCACGAAAATGGTGGAACAACAGTAAAGATGGAGTTTGATGAGCAGACCTATCAGATATTGGTTATTCGCTACAAAGAACTATTTAATAACCCTCCAGGACCTCGTACTCCTGATAGAGATTTTGACTATCCTGAGAATGTATTTATTACAGAAATCAGTACAGGTAAGATAGATGCTGAATACATCAACTCAAAGTTCGAGAAGTTCATCAAGCAACTCTATAACGAGGGACCTGGTAGTGAAATGACAAAAACCGCTCTGAAGGAGTTGCATAAGACTTTTGCTTCTCTGACGCAAAAAGACCAGCGTACGGCTATCCTCATACTACATGATATCCAACGTGGTGACCTTCGTCCAGAACCAGGAAAGACATTGCAGGACTACATCAATGAATATCAGTTGAAGGAATTGTTTGACCAGATGCGTATCCTGCACGAAGCAACAGGTGTGGACTTCGATAAACTGAAAGCCATTATGACATCGAATGTCACAGAAGAGAATCTGAATGACTTTGAGCGCTTCACAGAGTTGCGTAAGTCTATAGACAAAGAGAAAACTATCACGTTTATCGAGATGGTAGAGGGGAAACCCGTTGCGCCTCCTTTCATGATGACCAAGTGGAGTTATCTGCTGAAAGAGTTTATTCTGAGTGCAGATAGTCGGAAGAAAATCCTATATGCCTACCTGCACGATGATGTGACAATAGAAGATGTGGAAGAAGAGAGCGAAGATAATATTGACGATCAGTTTGAAAATCTGGAGAATCCACAAACTTCATCAGGTAGTGCAGAACCCCACATCAATGAGATAAAGGCTAGAATTGAAGAGATTATTTCCTTTACCTTAATGGGGGTAAGTCAGAATATGCGTTCGCAACAGGAAATCGTTAATGCACTGATGTACGTGATAGATAAGGAATCTTTGGAAACTCTTGACGGAGTAGGTGTGTTTATTCATCGCGCTTTAGTAAATCTCTTTAAACAGGATTCGTCGATAGTCGACAAACATGTGGCGTTTAACCTACTCGTTACTAAGTTTGAAGCATATCTGAAGAAACTCTATTACTTGTATAAAGGTGAAGAGGTGAAACCACAGCACGAAGGCGAGGATGTGACGTGGGCAAATGTTATCTATGCAGTAAAACCCTTGTGGCAATTGAAATTTAATCAAAACGATGCTCACCAACGTTTATACCAATATCTGCAAATGGTGAAGGAATGGCGCAATGCTGAATCACATATCTCGCCAACAGCATCAGAACAAGAGTTGAACGGTGCCATCAATATCATCCTCACCATGTACTGCTATGCAACAGGAATGTGCATTACTGATTTGGAAATGGCAGGGCACGATATCGCTTATGAGAGCGATATGCCTCTTAATATGGCAGCGGAAGGTCCTGTAGAAACAGGTAAATAGAATATTAAAGATAACACTGGAATGCAAGAGGGCAAAGGCTGAGGTGCCAAAGTCTGTATGGGAGATTCGGCTTTTGCCAATACTATTGGTGGCTTGATTCTGCTTGGCGTGGATGAAGATTTGCAGGAGAAGATTCAGAATATGCTCCGCATGATTGGTTTTGGTGAGAATGTCGGCTCTGGATTCCCCAAAATCATTGCAGCATGGAAAGAAACAAATTGGGGTGAACCGCAACTGTTGAACAAACTGGATGTTGACGAGGTGGAATTGGTGCTGCCTGTGCCTTCAACTAAAGCTACATCTGATACTGCATCTGTAAATGCCCCTGCAAATGCACCTGTAAATGCACCTGTAAAACTGAAGAAAACGCAATCGGCTATAATAAAAGTTTTGCTGAAGGATAATAGAGCAACCTATGAGGATTTGGCTCGAACCATTGGAGTGGATAGAACTACTATTAGACGCAATATTGCTGTTTTAAAGGAAATAGGCGCTATTAGACGTGTGGGTGAGGATAAAAATGGATATTGGGAAGTGCTAATAGATATTAAAAAAAACCGATTAAAGGGCTTTATTTGGTGGTGAATTTAGAATAAAATAAAATCAGCAAGTAATTGACATACAATTGCTTGCTGATTTGTTAAAGTGATCCCGTTGGGATTCAAGCCCAAGACCTTCAGAACCGAAAACAAACGCTAAAATCTCCCAAAACGCCTTTATTTATCGGCCTTTCAAGGATTTGCCCTTTTCACTTTGCGGCTATTTTGCGGCTATCATAGACGGGAACTTGGTTCATTTGCTTATTTCTCTTTAAATTGTTACTTGTCTTCAATGACCTCAAAAGCCTTGGGAAGATTGCTGTATGATTCTCCCTCCGTTCCAAATGCCAGGGCACGTTGGATGGCTGTTTCAAGGCGGTGGTCTGCCAATAGGTCTGCCACCCATTTTTCTTTCGAGAGGAACTTCTCTTGCTTGGAGAAGTCGGGGATATACTTATGAAGTACGTCAATCACATCGTTGGCTGTTGCAAAATACCTGTTGGTGTTCAGATAGTGCAGCAGGAACCAAAACTCGATGGATGGCATACTGTCGCAGATGATAACGTCTTTACGGTCTTTATACTTCTGGCATAGCGCCTCGAACTTAGCACGCTCCGTAGGATTGTTGCGTGTGATGTCAGTATCGAACACGCATACAGCAATACCTCGGTCTGCCAGAACTCTATCTACTTGCTTCTGAATCTCGTCTAATGACTGTTCGGTGAAGTTGCGAGGCTTGCAGGTATAGCGGTAGCCTTTGAGCCTACGGAGATTAGTGAAGTAGAAACGTTCTGTCGCTCCCTCGCCTATAATCGTAATCTCAGGCTGTCTGAGTGATCTTTGTTGGGTCTTTCTTGCCATTTACAGTCCTCCTTACATGATGATGTTAGGCAATGCTCCAAACTGCCCGTTCATGTAGGCACGATGGATGGATGACAACTTGTTAAGCCCTCGGAACTCAACCAATGAGAACAGGTTGCTGTTGCCGTCCTTTCCCTTCTCCGTAAACCAGACGGAATCCTTACCGAAGATGTCGTCAATATCTCGCAGGATGGGGTCGTAGTGGGTGGTGACAATCAGTTGCGATTGGTTGTCCTTCTTGTTGACGAAACGGGTAAGCATATACTCCATCAGATTCGGATGGATAGAAGCCTCCAACTCATCAACGCATAACAGCCCTTGGCATTTCAGTTGCGAGTAGATGATAGATTCCAGTTCCACCATACGAGTCGTACCGGCACTTTGGCTGTTCTCGGGCAGCACATAGTCCTCTTCGCCTCGCTCTGTCTCCACCTTGTGCCCAAAGAGCGCAGCCATCTTCTTGATCTTGATGTCGGAGATGTTGAAATCAGCCTCCTTCACAAAGTGCATGAGATATTCCTTGAACGTAGAATCCTCCGACAGCATGTTCTTGGTTGTGTCAGAGATAGCAGTGTCTGAACCATTGATGAGTGGCATCATGCGACCGTCAATCCAACGGCGCATATCGTCAAGGTAGCTCACAGCCACATTCACTTTCTTCAGCACTGCCAGGATAGACATGTTACGCAGACAGTTGACAGAGAGCGCATCAATCTCAGCCTGTGAGAGCTTGACTGCAGCAGGATTGAAAGTCAGCTTTGATATGCCGTTGACATCCTCACGGGTAAAAACCTTGGTGGGGCGGTTGCTGAGATAGACATACATCACCTCGCTACACACCTTCTCAGGATTGACCACCAACTGGTACCAATAGCGTATGCCGTTGACGTAGAGTTTCACGTCAAACTCCGTGTCGTACTTCAATGCGTCAGGCTGCATCAAGAACGGCTGCACATCCGTACCCTCATCGTTCTTCATCGGAATCTTATTCCAGAACACCCGTAGGAAGTCGATGGCTTCAAGCAGGTTTGACTTGCCACTGGCGTTGGCACCCAGCACCACAGCGAAGCGTAGCAGCTGAACACCATCGGGCATGGTCACGACACTATTGTATTTGTCATTCCCTGATGTCTCGAAACTCAGTACCACCTCGTCACGAAACGACTTGAAGTTTTTTATCTTTAATTCTTGTAGCATATCTAAAAGCGAAATTACGTCACAAAGATACGAATAATTTTCGTTCGTTGACATCAAATCCGCCATAAAATCAAATTTTATTTTTAAAATTAGCATGATTTAACCGAATTTCGCGATTAAAATCATAAATTCGTCAGTTTTATAGTGCCACAATTCCCAATATCGTTATCTCGTTTGAGTTCTAAGGGTGGTGAGCTTGCTCTTTTTCCACACCCCTTTTCCCTCCCAAAATTGGACTTTTGGGGAATTAAGGAATCATGGGGACAGGTGTGAAGTGAACCCCAAAGTTTGGACAGATTAAACACTATTGCTCTTTTGGAATTGAGTCCGGTATTGTACTGGGCTCATTCCATTTAATCTGAGCTTTATTCTCTCGTTGTTATAATATTCAATGTAT
>Ga0247609_10000343_pt1 | contig 66994 bp, 116 predicted proteins | sample 172DNAGHGlowgp2_FD_193487 | JGI IMG/M metagenome (GOLD analysis project Ga0247609, IMG submission 193487) | Sheep rumen microbial communities from Palmerston North, Manawatu-Wanganui, New Zealand - 1728 DNA GHGlow gp2 | ecosystem: Host-associated > Mammals > Digestive system > Stomach > Rumen ...
ACAAGAAGAATTACAATATGATTCTGAAACTACTGGTAGAGATTCTCATCTATGTGATTTATTGTGTGTGCAATTCGGCTACGGTCATGGTAAAGTCCAGATCGTAGTCGATTGTACTACAGTAGACGTTAGGCAATATAAACAAATACTTGAATCTAAACTACTAATAGGTCACAATCTTAAATTTGATTTGCAATTCCTTTATAATTATGAAATAATCCCATTAAATGTGTGGGATACTATGGTAATAGAACAATTATTACATCTTGGATATAATAATAAGTTTTTTCATTATTCATTAAAGGATGTTGCATTTCGATATTTGAAGATAGATATTGATAAATCTATTAGAGGTGAGATTATTTGGAGAGGACTAGATGATGAAGTTATTAAATATGCAGCGGGAGATGTTACTTATCTTGAAAATATTAAAGATGAAGAATATCAAGCTTGTGTATTTAATAAATGTACTAATGGAGCCAAATTGGAGAATGGATTTGTTCCTGTAATTGCTTACTTAGAGTGGTGTGGTATTAAGCTAGATATAGATAAGTGGAAAATTAGAATGCAAAAGAATAAAGAAATGCTTGATTCTTGTGCGCAACAATTAACTGATTTTGTACTTAGATATAATGATCCACGATTTGCTGAACCTACTTTGTTTGGCCCTATGTGTTTTATAAATTGGAATAGTTCTGAACAGGTTATTCCATTCTTGAAAGCACTTGGATTTAATACTACTGTTGTTGATAAGAAGACACACAAGAGTAAAGATAGTGCTGAGTTTAAGAATTTGAAGAAACAGAAGGGAATTAATGATGAGTTCTTAGAAATATATGGTCAATACTGTGAAACTTTTAAAGACTTATCCACTTATGGACAACAGTATATTGACTCTATAAATCCAGAAACTGGCAGAATTCATACCACCTTCTGGCAACTTGGAGCTGATACAGGCCGCATGAGTTGTGGCTCTACTAAAGCTAATTATGATGTAGCTAAAGCTAAAGGACTTACTCCAAGTAAATGTATATATCCGCAATTACAAAACTTACCTAAGGATGAGTTTACTAGATCATCTTTTGTGTCAGAGAAAGGTAACCTAATGGTATCTTGTGATTATGCCGCATTGGAATCTAGATTAGGTGCTGATATATATAATGAACAATCTATGATTAAAGAATTCTTGGAAGGTAGTGGTGATATTCATTCACTTACCGCTAAGGCTTGTTTTCCTAAAGAGTTAAAAGATGTTGAAGTAAAAGATATAAAGAAATTATTTCCTCATCTTAGAGATAAGGCAAAGCCTGTTGAATTTAGTCAACAATTTGGTGGTAGTGCTGAAGCAATTCGTAACTCTTTAGGATGTAGTAAACAAGAAGCAGTAGATATTCGAGACGGCTATAATAAAGGTTTCCCTGGAATTGCGAAATTCAAGGCTAAAGGAGCCGAATTTGTTAGCAAACACGGATATATTGTTTTATGTAAATATACCGGACACAAGACTTATTGGGAAGACTTTAATAAATGGAGAGAAATTGAGAATGAAAGTCCTGAAGTTTTAGAAAATGCTTATTCTAAGGAAGCAATAAAGGAACACAATTCTGCTGCTTCCAAATGGTTTAGGAAGTCTTTAAATTCTCCAACTCAAGGTACTGGAATTATTATTCTAAAATATGCTATGATTTTATTCTTCAGATGGCTTATATCTGAAGGATTATTTGGAAAAGTACTCTTATGTGACCTGATTCATGATGAAGCTGTAGTTGAATTTCCAGAAGAACTTGTCGAGCTTATTCCGGAGAAACTTAAGTTTTATATGGAAAAATCTGCGGCTAAGTTCTGTAAAAAACTACCAATTCCAGCAGTACCAGAAACAGGTGACCATTGGATACATTAACTTTATTTAACTTTGTTATATCAAAAATTTTGAGTAATTTTGTAACTGTAACTGTCGATAAGGCTTTAGCAGATCGGCTAGAATATATTGGTGTTTTAGCCGATTCTGCTAGAGATTATAACGTTGGAACTAGTAATTATTCTAAACACACTATTCAGCCCTGGTCAGTATGGTTAGATTATAACTTAGACCCATGGGATGCTGATATAGTAAAACGTGTGCTTAGAACAAAGATAGAACCAAGTATGTCTGCTACAGAAAGTAGAATCTTGGATTACAAGAAGATAATACATATATGTAACGAAAAAATTAGGCAATTAAGTTATGAGTTACGGAACGATTCTATATCCGAAGATTGAAGATTTTTCCAATTATTGTAATCTTAGTGAAGAAGAACTACAAAGTAGTATAGACGCAGAAGTTAGATTTATGACAAATAAGTTTAATAACTTTAGAGGTCTTGCTTTTTGTACTCCTTATGATGTATTTGGTAAAGATGCGTATGAACGTATATGCTCTTTAGTAGATGATTGTTTTAATGACTATGTTGAATCTTACAAACTTAATTTTATTTTAAGTAATGTATTAGATTTAAAAGACCAAGCTAAAAGAATAAAGGAAGGTGATACATACGATGATGGAAGTCCTAAAAGACCCTATCTCTATTTTAATCATTTCGTTTATCATAGTAGAGAAGAAGCTAGGTTACTTGTCGAAGAAAACACAGAAGACCTTTTAAAGCTTAAAGGTAAGATTCTTGGGCTATGTTTAGCTACGCCCATTGATATAACCCCTCGTGACCAAGTTCAATATAGTGATGGACACTATGAACCTCTTTCTTATCTAGAAACTGAGTTAAATTATCTAGAGGAATCTCTAGATGAATGTTTGCGTACTGTTTGTGTTGCTGAAATAACTGAGAAATATTGGGATGGACACGAAGAAGGTTAAACTGTACAAATTCTATGCTGATTGGTGCATGCCTTGTAAACAACAGGCAAAAATACTAGAGCAAGAACCATTGAGCATAGAACTTATAAATGTTAATGTAGAAGAACAAGAAGAATTGGCAAGTAAATTTGGAGTTCGTAATTTACCTACTCTTATTTTAACAGATAGTGAAGATAATGTTATTAAAAGTTGGCATGGTATAACTACTCCCAATATTATTAATACTTTTATCAATGAACACTGATTTTAAGAATGGTATTGTTAAAACTAGGGATGAAGTAATATATTTATGTGATGAAGAAGGTAAATATCTTGATTCATTATATAATTGGAAGAAAGATAGAAAGTCACAGAAATATAATATTTACATGCCTAAAGAATTTTATTTACCAGTAATTATTGATAGACCTACAAGATATTTAATACATAATAATGATCTTATCTTAACTCTTGTATGAAACTTATTCATCAAAACGTAGAGCTTTTAGAACAAGCTCCAGGAATTGATGGTATGTATAATGCTATTGAAGATGCAGCCAGAACTTGCTATAAATCTACAGGCAGGTTAGGCAAACAATTCGTAGATAAGTTAATACAAAATAAGCATACAGCTATGCTCGAACATGGGACTGTGTATCTTACAATCATTATTGGTTCGTCAGTTTATGATAATCATTTCGTTGAAAAGTATGCACTTAAACAGTTCTTTATGACTAATCCTTATTCTAAATGTCATAGTGTAACGTATGTAAATAAGAGTTTATGTCCTAAAGAACTTCTTGACCAGTTTGATGAGTTAGAAGGGATTACAGTTTATTATATCACTACTAATTTTAGAGTCTTAATAGATAATTTTGATAACTTAGATCAGGTACTTCAGTATTGGAGTGAGCCAACTAAGCATCCAAAGCGAGTATCTATAAAGATTGTATGTGATAGAATAGGCTCTCAATCCTTAACTAGACATAGAAAGTTTAGTTTTGCCCAAGAGAGTACTCGCTATTGTAATTATAGTAAAGACAAGTTTGGTAAGGAAATAACATATATCATACCTAGTTGGATTCATAACTTTGATGAATATGTAGAAGATTTTGGACTTCCTTGTGAGAAAGTAATAATTCGACCTCCTGTCGAAGATAAATACTTAATGTCTATGTATCACTTTTTCTATAGTTTATACTATGCAGAAGAGACTTATATGACATTGTTAGACTTAGGTAGAACACCACAAGAAGCTAGACAAGTATTACCAAATGCTTTGAAGACTGAAATTATTATGACTGGTTTTGCTGAAGACTGGAAGTACTTTTTAAAGGTAAGAACAACTAATGAATATGGTGTTCCTCATCCTGATATGCTCGAACTAGCTGGTATGATAAAGGAGACAATTAAAGATAAGATTAACTAATTATAAACGAAAAGCCTCTAGTTATTCTAGAGGCTTTTATTTTGATTAATTATGTATAAGTTTGACAAAGATAAGGTATTTTTTACTTCAGATACTCATTTTAATCACAAAAAGATTATGGAGTATTGCAAACGTCCGTTTTCGTCAGTAGGGGAAATGGACCAAAAAATGATAAGCAACTGGAATGAAGTGGTCTGTGACGACTGTACAGTCTTCCATTTGGGAGATTTTGCCTTCGGTGGGTTCCCCATTTGGGAGCAGGTGAGAAGTCAGCTACGAGGCCATATAACCCTAATAAAGGGAAATCATGATTTTCGTCAAAACTTGCAAAATTTAAAAAGATTGGAGAGTATGTTTGATGAAATTACAATGCAGAAGATAATAGACATAGATGGTCAAACTATTATTCTGAATCATTATCCATTTTTATGTTATAGTGGCAGCTATGATCATAGAGTATGGGCATTACATGGACACGTTCATCAAAATCCCCATAATCTAGGTCTAGATTCTTCTCGGTTACAGTGGAGATTTCCTACTCAATACGATGTTGGTGTAGATAATAATAATTTCTATCCAATATCATTTAGCCAGTTACAACAGATTATAAGTAAACAGATAAACGACTATGAACATAACTGATGCTATTAATGCTTTAGAGCCTCTTGTAGAGAAAGTTGATTTACAAGTAGTTAATCGTAATGGTTATCTTGATGTAATTCCAATTAATAAAATGGAATATGAATGGGAGGTAGTTCCTCCAGATACATTCAATAAAGAGCTAATAGGTAATTGGTTTCTATATATGAATAGGGATGGAGGGATCTTCGTTACTAAAGATGAACCACAGCGAACTGAAAGTGGTGCAGTACATCTTAAAAATATTAGCACTTGCAAATCAGGTTGGATGGAACTAACAAGTAGCGATACTATTTCAACTGCTCATGTATTTCCAGTTGGAGATTGGACACTTAGACCATCCGACTTTAATAAATTAAGATTGCCTAGACTTCAGAAAAACAGTATTGTTGAAATCGAAATAATGCCATCTGGCAAAGTATACTTTTATTAATTATGAATCCTAAACTAGTTGGAACATGGTTCCTTGTAAAGAATGGAGGAACAGATGGAGAATTTAGCCAAGATCGAATGGTAACTAGAGCAGAAGCAGTTGTTCCAAGTGAAGACGAAGATGGTTCTTTTAATAGTATTAAATCTGAAACTGGTTGGATGTCTTTAGATCATGAAGATGATAGATTTTGGAGTGATGAATACAAAGAGGTTACTCCTGCAGATTTTAATGCTTTAAAGTTACCTAGAGTTACTTACGAAAATTCTCCAATTGAAATCGAGATAATGCCTTCTGGCAACGTTTATTTCTATTAATTACCAATTATTTTTAAATTATAGAAGTGAAAATAACAGCAATTAGTGATTTACATGGATTATTACCACAAATAATGCCTTGTGATGTATTACTTATTTGTGGAGATATTGTTCCTTTAAGGATACAACGAGATGCAGTAAGAAGTGAGATGTGGTTAAAGAATGATTTTGCTAAATGGGTAAATGATTTACAATGCCAACACGTAATTGCTGTTTGGGGCAATCACGACTTTATTGGAGTTGACCTAGGCGATAATGCTTTAGGAAAACAAAGATATGACATGTGTATAGGTAGACCTACAAAGTATAAAATTGAATTCTTAGATGGCAATTATACTAACGTCATTGTTGGAGACGAACAAATAACAATATGGGGTTCTCCGTGGTGTAAGACATTTGGTAATTGGGCTTTTATGGTTAGCGAGGAATCACTTGCTGACAAGTTTAAGTCTATTCCTAAAGGATGCGATATTGTTATGACACATGAACCTCCTAAAATAGGCAAGATGGGTGTTATTACTCAAGGTCCTTATACTGGAGAGAAATGTGGCAGTAAGTCTATTGCAGAAGCCATCAAAAGGAGTAATCCTAGATATGCATTGTCTGGACATATCCATTCTGCAGAACATAAATTAACGAAGTATAAAGGGGCTGGCAATACTTTATTTGCCAATGTCTCTTTATTAGATGAGAATTATAATAATGTTTATGACCCATTAACTTTTGAAATATGACAAAAGAAAGAGTAATAAATGCTTTTGAGATTTTGCTGCATCAAAATCATATTATTGAAGAAAGAGGTGATGATGCTTTTATGTATCGTTTGTTTTATCAATTATTTGGTCGAGTACCTTACGCAAATTACTTTTTTGACATTGATGATGATGAAGATAAAGAATTCGACTTCGAAAATGTTGAAAAAGATTTGACGCAAGAGCGGTTTAACTATAATAAAACTCTCGATGCTATAATAGAAAAATGTCCTGAAGGTGTTGTATATGAATATAAAGGTTACAGAATATTCATAACTGATGACTTTATTATCTTTAGGGGTACTATCTTCCATATGTCAGAAAAACGTCCACAAGTATGTATAGATAGTATGGTGCTAGACAAGAGCGGAGCCTGCAATCTTATATATATTTCTGTAGACTCTAGAGGTAATATCAATAAACAGCTTATTCCTATTGATGAATGTGAAGTAAGCATTGAGGATAATTACAATGATGGTTGTCCTTATGATAAAATAAAGGAAAGTGTTACCAAACCAGAAAGTTCTATTCTATTGCTGTATGGAGTTCCTGGATCTGGTAAAACATATTTATTAAGAAAACTTATTCTTGATAATCCTGATTTGCGATTCTACTGGTTAGACAGTAGTATGTTTAATATGATTAGTAGTACTGAATTTTCAGTATTCTTAACTAAATGTAAGAATGGAGTATTTATAATGGAAGATTGTGAACGTGTTATTCAAAACAGAGAAAGTGCACATAATTCTTTAATTACTCCATTACTTGAGCTCACCGATGGTCTTATTGGTATGAACTTAGGCTTGAAGTTTATTTGTACTTTTAATACTGATTTACGTAATGTAGATCCAGCACTTCAGCGTAAGGGAAGATGTTCTGTAAGTTATGAATTTAAGAAATTAACTAAAGATAAGGTTCAGAACTTGTGGAACAAGTTAGGCATTAATAAAGTTGCAACTGAAGATATGGTTTTGTGTGATGCTTGGAACACTGATACAAACAATGGCGTCGAAAAGAAGAACAAGATTGGATTTTAAGTTAATAAATAAATACGTATACTATGTAGATAGTACTGGTAAAGTTGTTAAAGAATTTGAGTGTCCGTTTTGGTTAAAACTAAGAGACAGGCATCATCAAATTATGCTTACTGGTCCTAGTCATTTTTCATTATAATAAAAGGGGGGAAGTGGTGCTTTTGCACTGCTTCCCCCTTATTTTTTTTGGTTATTCTTCCACTTCTACTTTTTCCGCTTTCTTTAATTCTGGGTCTTGTACCTATTTTAAGAACGGTTTTAGTGTATATCTATTAAATGTAAATGTATTTAACATACCATCTAAAAAAGATACATTATCGTCCGACATTACTCTTCCCCATGTCTGTATTGACCTTTTTAGTTGTTCTATTGAGAATGGTGTCCAATTTATTCCACGTCCCCCAATTGACTCCATTGGATCAAAATCTAAAGTAGCAGAATCAAATATAGCTTCCGATAAGGCTAAACAAGATCGCATCATACCTTGTTGAACGGAATGGTCATCTTTATGATCATTATTATACTCATTAATTGCTAAATGTATCTAGCTTCCTAAGATTCCTCCGACTACAGATAGTATACTAATGTCATACACAAATTGTTTTATATTCTATCTATAGGCGGTTCTTAGATTTTCATTAGGATTGCTCCAGTACTACTTATATACTTCTGATATAATTCTACTTTTATCTATTTCTCCAGCTTCATTAAATAACTAGTCATAATTACTACCTTTTGGTTCTATAATGAATCCACTTCTATTATTATATAAACCTAAAGCAGCAGCATCGTTTAACATTGAAAATATTGTAACAGCAATTCCTTCTGAAAAATTTCCTTCCCACTAATAGAATGGTACTAAGATATCTTTATTTTTTAATTCAGATTCTTTAACTGGAGGTTCGTTTAATTTTGGTACTCCCATCTCGTCTACTTGATAGTAGTAGAATTCACGTTTTTCCTTTCCGTTTTCTATAACTGGTTTTCCATTTTCATCTAATACTAATTCACTATAATGAGTAAAGTTTCCTCGGTCTTTTACTGAACTTATAGCAAACCATTGATTTTTCTTACCTGACCAATAAGTATTCATTTGCCAGAACATTGCTCCGATTAAGCTAGATTGCATTAAAGCTTTTTTCTCATGAGAATAATATCCGTACATTTTATCTGCCATTGATTTATAAGACCTAGCCTATTTATTAGTATATGCCTAAGGCAGTGGCTTGTATAGACCTTTCTCATCTGTTCCTAGTTTAAATTCTGTACCGTCCGCATAGATAGCACCTTCTCGTTCAAACTATTTAGCCATAGCTAAATATAAAGCTTCTTGTTCTTTGTATTTTTTAATATCACTTTTATCGCCTCTACTCAAGGCATCGAATCTGGCATCTTTTTCAAAGTGGTATTCTAATTCTCCGATGTCATTTAATTCATAAGCATCAAATGTTCCATCATGCCTCATATATGATTCAAATATAGTCATTCGATTATAGAAGTCTGGGCGAGATGCAAATCTAAATAAGAAACTTGAGAAGTTTCTGAATAAGTTATGAGAATTCTGTAAATGTTGTGCGTATACATTAATATCCATATCGTTTATTCGGTACAACTAGTTTAGTCTTTCTAGTTTTGTTGGCTTAAATCCGAACTTGCCCATTTCTTTATATACATCAGCAAAAGATACCATCATTTCCTTTAGAGTGAATCCATAACGTCCATCTTCGTTTCTCCATACAATACCGATATCCTTGTAAATACCTTCAAGTAACTAATATATTTGTTTTGGTGAGAAACCAAGAGCGAAGATAGAAGCAAGTTTCATAATTTTACTTGCATATTCGTTTATGATTAATTCCTTATCGGACATTAATTTATTACCTGTCATTATTTTAACATTATCCATCAGGTACCTTTTTTCTGCTGCGTTTTCTCTACTTTGAGAAGCTTCCTAAAACAGTATATCACTATATGCTGCTTTTAATAAAACAAATGCTTTTTCAGATTCATTTTTTAATGAGTATCCGAACATATGTTTTAATAAAACTGATTGCAAATCATGGTCATATTCATTTCTTCTTGCCTAAAGCATCTTCATCCTCTCACTTTCTATTTCGCCATAATCAAATATAGTCCGCATAGCATAAACATCATCCTTATTTTGCTTACCTTGCGGTGTAAATAAGTGACTAAATTTAAGTTTTAATCTTTCTCTGATTTCTCTAGGCTTAAATGAGTAGAAGAAGTCTTTAGCTGCTGCTAAAAGACCTTGAACTTCTAACTTTCCTTGTGTGCCTTTATACGCTAAAGGTACTCTTATCCATTCGATTGCTCCTTCATTTAGTTTCTGAATATTTCTTTTTTCAAATTCTTCTGCGGTTTCTCCTGCTTTTCTGAATCTATTATCGTTAATTTTATTTATTGCATACTTTAAGAAGTCTCTTTCTTCTGTACTTAATGCTACATTTGTCTCATCGTATGGATTTACAAATACCCAATCTCCGTCTTCCTAAACTTTAGTCATATTATCATATATTCGGATAGAGTTTCTAAAAGTTGAATCTCCTAAATATGATATATGTTTTGACTTCTTAAGTTTTCTAACCATTTCCTATGAATCGGCATGGGAACGCTAGATACTGTCAGTTACTCTTTTGTAGCAGTCATCAATAAACTCTGTAATTTTATTAAGGTTGTCACTTGCAGTTGTTCCTGGATTATCTGTTCTTAAACCAGAATGTCCTTCCAATAAAATATTTAAATTGTCCCATACTTCGCTATAGGCCTGTACTTGCTATTTAAAATCGTACCCTTTCACTTCAGCATATGCTCTTAATAAAGCTTGGTATTGTGCTTGTATTTCATCTGGAGATGTTGCAAAATCAATTGGTCTTAACTATCTAGTTTTTAATGATTCATCAATTTCCTACATATCCATAATAGCATCGTATAATACTTTTTCTAATTCTTCTTTTGGTCTAGTTCCATTTATAAGAACATCCTCTAGTGGGGTTAAACATTTATTTCTTAGCGTTTTTATATTTTTTGCAGTATCTCCTTTTCTTTTCTGGATTAATTCGATTCCTGTTCTTAATGTTCCTAAAGCTTGTTCTGCTGCTGTACAAAATTTTAAAGTTCCACCCTAATTTCCATCGTAGAATATATTGTTTTTTCCCATGTCTTCCGTTAAATTACTATATTTAAGTAAAGTTTTATACGCGTATAGTAATTGTTTATTTGAAGCGGTCAATCCACTATTGATAAATGGATTTACTACTTGTATACTATGTACTTTAGCTCCTTCTCTTTTAAATACTCTAGAGATTAAGTTAATTGCAAGCATTGTTTCTAATAATTCTACGTTTCCATTTACTGCTTCTAATAAGAAATTAGCACTAGATTTATCTACAATGTCAGCTGCAAAACACTAAGTTATAAGTTTATTTTTATTTAATGGATCAATTTTTCTAGTAACCATCTGAGTTGTAAGTTTTACTACTTCTATGTCGTGAGTCAATTTATTCTTTAATAGTACAATACCTAGTGACTCAAATGCTTTTGGAACTCCATCTTCAATTACTTCATATTCTGCATTTTCTATGTATCTCTTTAAAAAGTTTTCATAAAAGCTAGCGTCTCCAGTTTCATGTTCTAGTCTATTACTATATCCTTTTACATTAATATCTTTCCATTTTACGGCATTTTTAAAAGCAATGGTTCTTTGTCTTATGTTTCTAGAAAATGAGTTTAATTTATTCTATATTTTTTTGTACATTTCTGCTTTTGATGCTGCATATAATTTTTCTCCATCAACGATGTAAGAATAACGCATATCATCATTTATGGCAGTTTCATTTTCTTCAATTTTAGTTTTCCCATTATCTACTAGTTCTTTTATATCAGCCAACGACCAGTCAACTGCTTTACTATCGTATTTAGTGAACCATTTTTGAAGCTGATCCCTTAATATTTGTAGAATTTTCTTATCTTCTAATGCAGATATTCCTATATCTGTAAATATTCTATCTAAGTTTTCCTACACTCGCATCTAATAGGCTTGATCTTCAGTTATGTTATCTAGTAATTCAACATCAGTTCTTATACCATCGAATTTCCAAGTATCATTCTCTTTTCTATAGTTCTTTAATTGTGCCGGAGCTACACAAATTGCCATTCCTTCAAATACTGAATTTTTCTATTTCATTATTCTAGCATAAGTAGATAACTGATAAGTGAAAGCTCTTTTCTTAGCACTACTATATTCGTCTGGAGCTAATAATTCGGCAGGAACATCTCTTTTTTGTTCAGTCCAATAGTCTGCTGGAGATACCTTATAGTCAACTATAAATGGTCTTCCTTTTGGTGGAATTACTAATAAGTCAATTGTACCTACTAGATTAGTTTCGTCTGATGTCTATGGATCGGTTGCTCTGCCTTTAATTCTAAGCTCTGGATAATATACGCAATTTTCTCCAAATCTGCTTTCTATAGTTTTTCTTAACTCTCTACAATATTTAAGAGTTTCTATTAAGTGATTTTCTGATAGATACTTAGTTACAATGTCTCCCGCGTTTCTAAACCGTTTTAGAATTTCATCATCCTCTTTGTCTCCCCAAATTCCAAAATTTATCTCTTTTCCCTTATCGTGTTTAAAATCATATCTTTGGAAGAAAATTTCACAAAGTTTATGAATAGCGGTTCCGACATGTGCTTCATGCTCCCATTTGTCTTCTTCTATTTTACGTAGTCTAGCTGCAAGTTCATCTGATATGACTTGTGGTATTTCTCCATTTGCAAACTCAGGTTCTTCCTTAAAATCTTGTAGCTCTTTCTGTGAAAACTTTCCTCCATCTCTCCACTTCTTTAATCGTTCTCCAAAGTAATTGTCTGGATCAAATTTAGGGAACATTAAACGTTCGTTTACTTTAAGGCCTTCTAGAAATTCTGTGACTGCAATTCCGTCCTTATAATTTATTTGTTCTTCCTGAAAGGTATTATTATAAACAGATTTTTCAAACGCATCTTTTTTATAGTTATAACTTTCAAAACTTAGTCTTTGACAAATGTCAATATTACTTAGCTGTTCAATATCTCTTTCCTAGAAAGCTAAATCTCCATACTTATCTATTAGTTCAGGGCCATTGTCTAGAAGAAAATCATCGAGCTCTAGTTCAGATTTAAAGAAATGGTCTCCATAATAATATTTACAATTCATATTAACAAACTTCTTTTAGTTTCCCAGATTTTAATAAATCCTCTTTTTGATTACTTAACACTCTATGCACAAAAGACTCACTCATTGTTCCTGTCATATTGTTAAATACCTCTCTTGAATTAACTATTTTTGCTACCTTAGCTAAGGTAGATGAGTATAATTTATCTTCTGGAATTATTCGGTTACTAAAATCTCCATCTAGCATAGAATCTAGTAATCGTCTAATATTGTAGTCTACTTCATATTTATCTTTATCTGGTAGTTCTTCCAAAATAGAATACTTACCTATTAAATAATTAGACATTTCTTCTACAAGTACCTCTTCTGCTCTATCCATTTCAGTTCTATTTCTATACTAATTCATCTTATATACTAATGCTGGATCTTTAGCAATAGTACTTAGCAAGTTCTGATATAGATATGGATTTTGGAATCTTATGCCTCCCATAAACATATGCATTAGCTCATGTATAGGTGTGTTTGGAGTAGAGTTATCTGTATTAATATATATATTTCCATCTCTAATAAATCCCTTTAACATTACTCCATTAGGAAATGATTTATCTAAGGCTATATCTTTATTCGTAATTTCATAGAGATTAATTCCGTGTAGTGTACTAATTCTGTCTAGCAAATGTCCTACTGCACGTTCTGAAATTGGTAAGTCTGGTATTTCTTCTACTATTTTAATTTCTTCTGTAGGTCTTTTAGTAGCTTCAATAATAGATGAATTTTCATCTATTTGAACTATATTAAAGTTGTAGTCTTTATGTAAGTCTCCTAAGACGTGTACCATTTCTTCTGTGGTTTCTTTTCCTGTATATTCTATTAACCTTTTATTTTCAACAGCGAAACCCTCTCCTAGATTTTTTAATTTAAGTTTATCTTGTAATACCTGCAGAGAGTCCACCCCCACATTAGGGGGGAACTCATCCGCATTGGGTAATCTATCATATTCTGTTATCCATCTATCAACGGTTGCGTAGAATAAGTTAAGGTTCTATCTGCTTGGATTTTTAATAACAGATCTCTTTAATTCTTCTACTCCTTTTACACTTTCTATATTACAAATATTCATGATTACTTTTCACAATTGGCTCTTCGTTTAGAAGATAAATGAATTAATAGTGATATTGGATTTACTGTATATTTATATCCATTATCTCCAGATTCTACCTTCAGTAATTTAACTAGTTCATTTCCAGAGATTTCATATCCCTTTGAGATATCTTCTGTTTTACCATTAGGTAAGAATACTTTCATATTGTCTACTGTTATCTTTGGCACTTTATTTTTTACAGATAAGGTTACATCGGCTTTCATAGTGTTCATATTTATTTCTACTGGTTTTCCTTTCTCTAATTGCTTTATGTTAGCAAAGTTCTAAGGATAAACATGTAAAATTGGAGTAGTTTCTGGTTTATAGCCTTCTCGTTCTAACTATGTACTTCCCATTCCTTTAGTTTCCTTATCTGGATTAGTAAATACGTACAAACTGTTCTTTAAAGTTTCTTTATCTTGCGACCATAAATAAGGTATTTTATCACTTGAGGCTTTTGATACTTTAATTTCAGAAGTGGATGGAGCTATCATTTTAGCTAAATCATCCATAGTAAAATCTACATTTGGTGTTAGATCATATTCTCTGTCTAATTCAGCAACAAATTCAAAGTAACTATTAATAGTATCATTACTCTTTGTTTGAATAAGTCCTTCAAATAGTGGAGTAAATGATTGCTCTCCTCCTTTATTTCTAAAATTAATTAGGTTGTACTTAAATAGTAAATCTGCGATATTGTAACTTTCAGAGTCAGTAGCCAAATATTGGTAGTAGTTTAATTCTGAAAAATCAGATTTATATTTTGATAGCTTATCAGCATCTATATCAGATTTTGGAATCATATCAATAGGAAGGGCAAATACTTGTGTATTATTTCTATCAGATGTCTTATTTGTCATATTAGGAATTAAATCTCTCAAAAATGTATTAACTCTAGAATCATCTGTTCCCTTAGTTGACAGTACTTCACTGTATTTAGATACATTTTTATTCTTTAAAATTCCTTCTTTTAGTCTTGGTATTACCTCTTGATTCATCCATCTTAAGAACGTAGCATTTCCTTCTGTCGTTCCTAACTGTATATAAAAGTCTGTTTTACTTTCTACCATGTTTCCTGACTTATCTATAGCCATATTTCCTTTTGGAATTAACATTGGTACCTATTCTACTAACCATCTATTTGTTATAATGCCGTCAATATAGTCTAGTGCCTTTCTTATATAGTTAGCGGACATTACTTTATTTCTAGGTCCAAACGTCGAATTAATAAATGGCATAATATGATCTACCATTACTCTAAATTTAGAAGAGATACTGCAATTGCTATAGTCTATGAAAGCACTAAATAAGTATGAATTAAAGTGTGGAAGTTCAGTCACTATACGTAGAGGATTTACAGTATGTTTAATATCATCATATAGTTCTATTACATTCTATCTGTACTATTTATTAGTAAAGAACTCTCTAAAATTGATTCTCATACTGTCTCCTAGAATACTTTTAGCTCTGTCCACAACATTACTTCTATTGCTTCCTAAATCTGCATCACTAATTCTTTTACTTATTAATGTTGCAAAATCCTCATAGAACTTTAGTTTGTCTGCTGATTTTGTTTTAACTCCTTGATTTAACCCTAATAATTGTCTAAGGTTACCTAGTTCAGCAAATCCCTCATTTAAAGTTTTAATATTCTTTAGGTCCGTAAATATATCTATACCTTCCTTTTTACTCTAGGTGTATATTTCATATATATCGTAAGCATAGTGTATATATTCATTAATTGTACGCTTGACTCTTATTTGTTCCCAGGTATATCCATCTATGTACTCTTTTTCTCCTACTTCTTCTCTAAATGTCCTTTCTTTAGATCCCGCGTAGTTTATTAAGTCGTTACGTAAAACTTTAAGGCGTTTTAAATATTTCTCAAAATCTCCCTATTCAATTATTTTTATAATACTGTCCTTAGTACCTAATTTATTACTACCATCTGCGTCTGATATAGTAATTAGACTTGTCATTGTCTATTGTGTATCTAATCCTTTTATTTCTAAACCGGCATCTTTTAGTTTTTTCTGCATTATCTCAACAGATCCCGATTTTCGTAATGAATTCAGTTTACCAGAATGATCTTCTTCCAATATTTTAATAGCACTTTTTAAGTTTCCTGACAAATCATCATAGGTAAACCCATTCGTTTTCATTAATCTGGATAGTACTTGTGCAGTAGTAGAAGTCATTGTGTTAAATATCTATTTAATTGGAATTCCTATTTGTATTCCATATAGATATAATCCAGCTAAGTCTTTACCTGCATTTAATAAGTCTAATCTAAGCTCTTTAGCGTTATCAGTAGCAAGTGACAATATTCCAGATAAATAAGAATCTGCCCACTGATTCTTTTCTTTAAACCTGTCAAATAGCCATTTTATGTCTTCTCTACTTATATTAGAATTTGATAATCGAGTGTTGAGTTCTGCTAGTTGCTCTTCCTCAGATAAATCAGTATTAAGGTCTAAGAACGGGTCAGATATAAAATGATATTCATTTTCCTTCTTATTTTCTTTATCATAGAATTTAACATCAAACATATAAGGTTTAAGTTCCTTATTTTCTGCAATGGCTCTATTAATTACCTAAGACATACCAAAGTAACATTTTTGTCCATTAGATGCTGTAATACCAATAACGTCTTTACCTCCCTAATTCTAATTCAAAGCGAGCCAATTAATTGAACTATCTCCAGGTCTACTTTCTGTTGGTTTATGTCCAGTATTAGAAGTATCTGATAGATTTTTTAATGGTTTAACTACTTCATCTACTGAAACACCTCCAACCAATGCATTAGCTGGATGTTCTGAAATTGAAAATACTCTTGAAGCTATAAAATTCTTTAAAACATCTCCACGACTCTCTATAGGTATATCATTTAAATATAGATTATGATTATTAACTACATCCATTATGGCTATAGCTAATTGCTCATTATCCTTATATGTTAGAACAAAGTTCTCTAAATCTTCATTATTTTTCTTTTGTTGTTTAGCTAGGGCATTAACTTCGTTTAATAGCTGTGCTAATAGTTTCTAGTCTCTATATTGTTTAAGTTTAAACTTTGATGTAGTACTAGATTCTTCTTCTCTGTCTGCTTTATCTATACTTGATTCTCCTTCTTTTTCTTCATTTGCTTTTTCTTTTTTAGAAGAAGAATCATAGAATAGTGATCTATATTTAGTAAAATCTATACTATTGGCATCTCCTTTCTAAAGTTCTCCTGACATACTAGTAGGGAATGGTAATACTTTAGAAGCTTCAATATCTTCAAAAGTATCTAGTTTAAAGTATTTACTCCACTTTATAAATAATCCAGCTTTATTAAAAGCATGTCCTAAGAATGTAGCTTTATCGACATCATAGTCAGAACCTTGTAGTCTAATCTATTCGGCACTTACATAACAGTCATTTACTCCAGTATTATTAAAACCTACAATGTCCATAGCCATAAATGACTACATACCCTATGCTGGAATACGAGCAACTGTAAACTTTAGTGACTCTCTAAATGATGCATGTTGTTTTTTCGATAATTTGGACATTATTGAAATAATTTTATGATTAAGGTTAGAGAGTTCTTCTCCTTTTGCCTTTTTATCACTACTATTCATGTACTCATTAATCTTCTGTACTAAAGTTCTTTGTGCCTCTAAATATGTTTCTACACCATTTTTTTCTTCGAGTATGTCACTAATGTATTTCGCTATCTTTCCTTTGCTTGATTTTAGAGACTATTTTATAGTTTCAGCTACTTCTTTGTTTTTTATATTTTCACTAAAATGTAAACCTACATAGTCTAAATTCTTTAAATAGAAATTAATGTTTTTGGTAACTATAATTTCATTATCAGAACTAGAGTCATTGAATACTTTATCCTATGGATCAGATAGTGCATACATTTTTCTATTTTTAGAATATGGATCTAGTCTAAAAATTCTTCCATCGGAGTCTGTATATATAGAAATTTTCTATTCAGTAAATCCCTAATTCTTTAATTCTTGCTCTCCTGCATATTTTATGTATACGTGTTTTCCATCTGCTCGTTTTATACATATGTCATACAGTTTGTCCTAGGGTAAAGCACCACTTATATAGTTTTCTAGATTTCTTTTAAAGAAGAAATTGGGATCTTGTACTATCTAAGCTAATGAATCTCCAGCCCTAATTCCAAATTGACTAGCGTAAATCATTGGAAGAATTGCTTCAAAATGTGTAACTGAATGATTTGCTACTTTTCCAGTTTGAAGCCTATTATGTTTATCGTAGTACTTTAAGCTTCTTCCAGAAGTAATAGCATTTAGTTCTTCCTATAAAGTTTTTTCTTGATTTAAATTGTTATATATATCTAGATTTGAGGCATATGCTACTTTCCAAAGGTCTACTTTGTCTGTAGACTCTCCGTTACTTAACAATATGTCTTCCCAAACTTCATTAGTTAAATCCTTATTAGTTAGATGTGTATCCTATAAATAACTAATAACTTTATTTTTTATTTTCGCAAAATGAACACCTTGTACTGAAGATAAATCATATCTATTGATTGATATCGGAGTTCTAGAGCGAAGATTCATGTGAACATTATATGAACCTAAGTTTCTTCCATACAAATTGATTGCTTGAGCTTTTATCAATTTTGTATCCTATGATAGATTAGTTAGTTCATCAACAGTTCCTATTTTCTATATTCTACTAAATATCTATTTACCTTTTTTATAGGTTAATTTGTAGAATTTAAATTGTCCGTTATTTTGTCTTAACTGTATTCTGGCATCGTGTAGATTTGTACAGTCTACTTCGTCTCCAAAAGAATATAAAGTTTCTACTAATTTATAGTCTTTGTTAGCAAGTCTAGTTTTCCATAGATAGTAATAATCAGAATCATATAAATCAATTACTTGTCCAGCATATGGATTATTTCCTTTGATCGTGTAACATCTACCTATTTCTGTCTAAGAAATTGAATCTAATTCTTTTTTATCTAAGTTATCTTGCATCTTTCTAACTTCATCAAAGTTAGTTAGTTCTCCAAGCCTTTTAGTCCCATAAATTCTATGAATATCGTGTGATGGACGTAATACTGATAGAGATCCGAACATCTTTTCACGTATTGCTTTTTTATTGATTGTGGATGTTACTGTAGACTATAATAATTCAAATATAGAACCATCACTAAATGGAATAGCGTTTCTAATGTCTTCGAACTCTAAGGTTTCTCCTCGTTTTCCTCTTTCTATTAAAGATTCAGCTAAGGCTCTAGCTATATTCGTTACTCTATTATCAGATTTAGTTTGCTATAATTCATCAAGTAATAATCCTGTAACTAATTTTTGAATTTGTTGTCTATCTCCTTCATCAAATGCCTTTTTAAAAGCAATGTAGTATTTATTAATGGCCAGTTCTGACAAACTTGACAATGCTTCATACACTTCATTCGCCATTCCACTTGTATATCCCCTATCAGCTAGTCCAGAGATTACCTATGTCATTAATGAAACCTCTGACTAATCTGCTGTATGTTCAGGGTCTAACTAGATTCCAGCCTACGAAAGTTTTATTTTATAATAATTAAGTAGTTGGTCGTTTTTATAGTATTTTACACTATTTATATTTGCTGCACCCTTTTTAATTGCTCCAGCGGTAACTATATAATGTATATCTGATTCTTTCATTGGATTGTACCAATATCTGACATCGTGGTTTAATATATTTTTTTCGTTTTCTGTAAATTTGTCAGAATAGTATTGAGAATTTAAATCAGTATAAACATCTTGCTTACCGCTCCTGTCAAATCTAATTTTACTTGCCCATTTAGCAACTGTATACATGGACCTTTCTGAATACTAAAATTCTTTTAAGTCTTTGTTCCAAACTACGTTTTCAGAACCGCCTAGTGCTTTCCAGAATGTATAATTACTATTTATTACCTTTACTTCTTTAGTTGTTTTTATTTGATTATTCTTATCTAATAAATACTCTCCCGTTCTAGCATCTCTACTGTACGTTATTATTTCATATTGATTACTTTTGTCTTTAGTATCAGGAAGTCTTTTAAAACTTACTATTTCCTTTACTACTTTATGATTTGTGTATCGTTCTAACTCAGTATCAAAATCATCATTATATTGCTCGAAGTAACATATTCCTTCTCCATTTAGGCTTCTGGTAATTCCATTAACTTCAACTAATCTATCTTCTGGTGGTATATTTGTGTCAGTTCGTTTCAGTGTTAAGTCAGTTAAACCTAATGTTAAATCTAAGTTTTTCATTAAGTTTCCGCCACGATCTTCCCAAACAGCTTGTGTCATTTTCCACATAGCTCTTGCATTCCATGGAGAATTCCTAATTTCATCATTAGTTAAAGCAAAGGAAGCGGTTTTAATAAGTCCTCCTGCCATTACGCGCTCATCATAGAATTCATAAATAGGCTTCTTAGTTATACCAGTAACTTGATTATTTAATGAATAATTTTCCCAATAATACATAAACGGATTAACGAATGTTGCGCCATCATAAGGTTTTACTGATGGTCTTCCTCCGAATATGTCTGAGCAAACTGCTCTAATATCGTCTACTACAGCAATATTAGCGTAAATTGGTACACCCCACATAGAACCTAACCTAAATTGGGTGGACGTAGCAGAGTTAATAACATTTCTTTTTACAGAATCAAACCATTTAGCACTTTCTTCATCTAAGGTTCTAGTAAATTTCTTTGCATCACTCCATACATGTGAACCTGTTACTGATAGATTTTCCAATGAAGTCCAATAATAATGATTTAAGTTATATTGTTGTAATAGCGGATTAACCTCAACTGATACTTTCTTTTCCTTTCCATCAATAACTTTATACAGTTGTTTTGTAAGACTAAATTTATTGTTTGTACTATATATTTTTTCTTTTCCTTTTTTATTGTACAGTCCATACATATCAACTCTAGAGGTCAATTGGATGGGCCTTTGTTTATCCTATGAACTCTATTCTTTATCTACTGAGTCTTCATATTTTTTTGAGCGACCATTCCATACTTTTAAATAGCCGAAAGCCATTCTATCACCATAGTATGACATCCATTTAGATTTCCAATTTTTCTTACCTTCATCATCTAAATCTTTTAATATGTTATTTAGACAATCATGTAACTACATTTCTCCCTCTAAATTATTAAAGTCTAGGGTTACATCGTTTTTTAATATATTGTGTAAGAAATGTAAATTACTATATGTAATAAAATTGTCATAATTAATATTAGAATCAATTTCAAAGCCTTCTTTTTCTGCATCTCCAGTATTTCTAGCTTTATAAAATTCCTTTAATACATCTAATGTTTTATTCCACTAAATAACATTTGGAAGATGTTTATTTAAATTACTGAGTTGATGTTCTAGACGAGTTTTAGTTTCATATGAATCAGATCTGCCTGTAATGTCTTTAATAGTTGCTTGTATTTTAGCTTTTCTGGCTTCTAAGTCATTTTGTGATACTCTAGTAAATCTTAATACGGATTCTACAAATGATTGATTTATATAAAAGTTATTTTCGTTTCCTTTTTCTGAGTCAATACAATAATGGATTCCTTGATAGAACGCTAGTGGATTTTTCTTATGCCATTTATTATATAGCATAGTCATTTTTCCTAACTATTCTATTGGAGTAGTATTATTATCTTTACACCATTGGTTAAACTTCTAGAAATTATCTGATAATTTTATATCGAGATTTTCAAAGTGTTTATTTATTTGTGCTTCTGCCAGTTTCCATTCTGCTTCTGTTTTATACTATTTTCTAGCATCCTTCTTTATTAACCTTATATATTCTTTTGTTAATTTTTTATAATCCTGTTCAATATTATAAAAACAGGCCCGATATGCATCTCCAAGAGCATATTTAATCATTGTTTTTGCATCTTCTGGAGTCATTATCTATCCTTTTAATATATTTAGTTTTGGGACGTTTGGTTTATCAGAATTTACGGCTTCTGTAAAACTTACTCTAGCATTTTTATATACATCTCCATGCATATAAAGAGGAAGCAAGAAGTCTGCAACAAAACAACTATAGAAATTCTCTTTAAAATTAAAATCTTTATTTTGCTTAACTTCTGGTTTATTATTTAATTCTCTAGAAAAGCTGTTTCCATCATATCCTTCCTATAAATAATCATTTAAAATTGACATAGGATTGGATGGGTCTTTACCCTGAGCCTCTAGACGCGATTCTTTTTCATAGAACAACATTGATCCATTGCCAACAGTTATTTTAGTCCTTTCTGCTGTATCTACCTAATTTTTATATGTTGCTCCAGTAATTAGCGCTTCTAACTCTACTATTGGTTTAAAATATTCAGTATCTACTTTAGAAGATATTATATCTACACTCTAGTAAACCGAGCTTGGTCTTACTTGATCTTTCTTTTCAGATCCGTACCAGTCTTCAATTGCATATGTGTATAAGTTATTTCCTCCATAAAATACATTACCCTAATTTTCTTTTATTATCCTTTTTAGTTCCTCTTTTGTTTTAAAGTTAAGATTTCCTTTGCCCCTACCAAATTTTCTAGTTAATTGTATTGTATCATTTACTTGGACATCTTCTCCTTCTACTTTTATAGTCTTAAAGTAACCTTCGTCATTCTATGTTGTATAGTATCTAACTGGATCTCTTCCTTCATAAAATACAACATACTCTTTATCAACCTACAGACTGTCTTTCGGATCAACGTTAGTCAACCTTAAAACATCTTGTCTAAACATTAGTGCATTAGAATAAATTCTAACACAAATATCAAGTAAGTTGTTTATTGCTATTCTAGTTAAATTTTCTCTTCTTGCGTCTGTAATTATATCATTATTTGAATTTGTAATGTCTATTAGAGCATCCCATTGTTCTGGGCTATTATAGAAATCAAATCCTAAAGTATCAATAATAAATTCGTTTAGTCCTTTTAAGTCGTCAAAAGTGAGTTTAGCTCTTTCTGCTGGTCTTCCGTTTTCTGTTGCATTTGGGTCGTATACTTCAAACTTTTCTGGGTCTTTAGAGCTCCTTCTTTCTAGTGTCCAAGCATCTTCTAATGGTCTAAAAGTAAATTTCCAATATGGTTGTCCATTGGAACCTCTAACAAAAAATTCGACTTTTCGTTCTCTAGTTGTAGTTGAACCTTTTATTACAGTATTTTTATTAGTTAGTGTTCCTCCATATTTTTTCTTATACCTTGCCATTTCACCAGGAATAAATGCTGCATTAATCATGCGTTTTCTTTTAAATTTAAGCATTTCCTGATTTTCTGGACTTAACTCTTCTATTGTAATATATCCTTTTTCATTTACTCTGTACTGGGTATGATCTAATACTGACATACTATCAAATAGAGAAGCAAGTTCTCCATACATATAACGTGATGATGAGTATAAAGAATTCTTATCTGCAAATAAGTAATTGTATAAATTATCAAATAGTCTTTTATCCATTTTATTTGCAAACTATTTTTTACCTGCATCATATAAGTATTTTCTTACCTCAAATATTGTTTTTAGACCTAATTCCGGATAATCTCTAAGTCCATTAACTAAATTTTTTAAAGTTAATACTGTATTTCCGTCGGAATCCTTAGGTCTATCTAAGAGCCTAAATGCTAAATCTGTTGCCACTGTGTCTGATACTCCTGGAATATCTTCTTTAATAATATTTAGTAATTGGTCCCAACTTAAATTGTCTATATTATTTATTGATAGAATGATACGTTTATCTTTTCTGAGATTTTTCTTAATCTATTTAATGATGTAAGTTAAGTGGTTCTTTGTTAAATATTGACCAGTACCTTTCCCCGCTTCATTTATAATTTCTAGACTCTCTAAAAATCTCTACAAATGTTTTGGTATTAAATCATATGCACTTTTAGTAAAAATATCTTCCTATTGCCAGTTTTTAGTCATATTAGATTCGTCCCTCTTTTCAAATCTATACCTTTTTGGAGACTATGATATCTAATCAAATTCATCTGTACGACTCTATATGAATGATCCGAACTAATCTGCCAATAAACTGTCAAAGTGATTTAAAATAAAATATGCATTATACGCTTTTAATTTTTTTGCATAGGAGTCATCTGTTCCGATAGATTTACTTTTCCATGTACTTAAGACTCTAGGTTTCTGTCTGAGTAAGTATAGGTTCTTTAATTCTTCATTTGTGCTGTTTTCAATTAATTTATTTACTTCAGCTAAACCTACGTTAGTTCTAACCTCTGACACATCTTTAGTAGAGAACAAATTCTATGGTAATTTTTTACCTGTTTCTTCTTCTATATAAGTTTTTATATCTTTATATAGTTCTTCTTTGAATTCTCCAATTTTAGTATTTAATGAAACCTCATCATCTAGTATTTCGGCATTGTTCTTTAAATCTACTATAACTGAACGTATAATATTTGAATTAAAAGTTCTTAACATCATAGATTTAGCTGAACTTTCGCCGTATGCTCTATCTATAAAATTTAAAGGCACCTTTACATTTCCAGAATAATTTTCCATAGAGTCTATGGGAGGCCCTTCCGGGCTTCCCATAGTCTTTACAGTTTCTCCAGATATCCATGAAGTAAACATTTCTAATGAAGTTGTTGGAGAAATTATTTTGAACTAATTATATAACTCTATTACTTCATTATCTGATATATTATGAATTTTCTCACTCTTTTCGGCTTTTCCGATTTTTTTAAAGTCTTGTACTAACAGTGCTTCAAGATCAGTAGCCATTTCTGGATCATCCTAGATTAAATCTAATGCTCCATGTATTTTATCTTCTAAAAATCTACTAGTTACAAAACAAATCATATTTAAAATGGTAAATTATTATCACAATTATTATCTTCTCCTCTAGTCTAGAGTGTAATTTTCTTGTCATCTTCTAATCTTTCATTTATAGCTCGTAGTAGTTCTTCTGGTAATTGGTCTATAGTAAGTCCTGCTAACCTTAGTGTAAGTTCTAATTTTGTTCCTGGCATTCCTGAACCAGAAGATAACTTATCTACTATATCTTGTACTGTTATTACAGGCTAATTAATTCTTAGTTTATCTAAGAATAATGCTACGTTATTATCCTGTTCTTTATCTGAATTTCTGAGTTCAGACATGTTGAAAGATTTATTTTCGTGTTCTGTTTTAGCTTCAAGAATACGCTGAAGTTCTTCTATTTTATTATTTAGAATTTCTACAATATCCTATTGGGTACCTCTTAGATGTTCCTCAGCAGTACGAAGTGTATTAATTTGATCTGCCTCACTTAATGAAGTAAGTTCAACTCCCTAAATTGGACTTACTAATTTAACAGTTATTTGTTTACTGTCTGTTGGTGTAACTAGAGAAGGACGTCTGCCTAACGTAGTATTTTCTGTTCCTGTTATAGTAATAGATATATCTCTATGTAAAACTGAATGTAAAGTAATTATTTCCTTTCCATTATTTATATCAGGGAAATATTCTCTTACTATAGCTAAACCTCCCTCATTTCTAGTTCCAACAAATCGTCTGTTTCCTCTAAGGTCATCCTAAACTGTATCGTACTCTCCTCCCCACGGAAGTTTTATTCTTTTTTGTGGAGGCTCAGGTCCTGATTTTATTACAGCTTCTGGACCTGGATTTACCTTAGCCTCTGGGTCAGTAATTTCTCGAATTTCATAACCAGATGTGTTTCTTGAAATTAGGAAATGTTTACTATCAGTATCCCCATATGCTGTAAATATTATATTGGTCTTTTCGTTTAGACTTTTAGCTCCTTTTAATATTCCTACATATTCGGCTTCTTGTAAACTTCTATACTATATTTCATTAACTTTAAAACCAGCTAACATTGATAGTGTGTTTAACGAAACTACTACACGTTCTTGTCTAGAATTTGGTGCCATCAAAAACGTCGTATACCCGTTATCTCCTAAAGCATATACATCTTTATATTCTGCTATAATTCTGTCAATGTCTGCTTTACTTCCTGGATCATAATATACCAATGGTGCGTCCGCCTGTTCGTCTTTCGCGTTACCGTCTGCAAACTTTCCTGTCATTTTTGTGTATATCATTACTCTTTTGGCAACTTCCGACCCTTTTCCTTTTTTAAAACTTCGTAATATAGTATTTAATATTGGAGTAACATTTCCATACATTGGTCCATTAATAATCTCTGCAGCATATTGGAAGTTTTTTCCTCTATACTAGTACTACTACTTAGTGCCGTTTTTTGTTATATTGTCAGTTTCAGTTCTATAAAACGTGAACAATTCTTCCTAGCTACTATTTTCATATTTCATAAAGATTTTATGAAATTCTCCTGGTTTAGCTACCTTTGCTCCTTGATAAGCTGGATTATATAGTAGAGAGTAATCTTCTAAGACACCTCTAATAAAGTCTTTACTTCCTACATCTCCATTAATAGTTGGATGGCCTAATTTTTCTGGATCCCAGAGATATAATAATAAATATCTAAATGAATTTCTAATATTATATTTAACTTCTGATTGTTCCCTTAAGAAATCATTAGCAAGTCCGACAAAGTCTTTATCATCTCTATCGTTTGCTATTCTGTCTAACATAAGTTTCTTATCTTCCTTCGGTAATTCTCTTTCTGCTATTTCATAGATTTTTCCTAATTCAGTCTGTCTTTCTGGATCTTTTTGTCCTTCTAAATAGGTTAATTTTAGTACATTATTTCTAACATTATCAAAATTAACGCTGTCACCCAGACGTACCATAATAGTACTTCCAACAATTCTATTTAACCAATCATCTGCTCCTGGAGTATAGATTTCTAGCATTTTCTATAATACTCTATAAGCAGTGAATTGATTTCCAATATCTTGTCTGTCTCTAAGTTTTCTATCAGGACTCTCTATTAATTGTTTGTATTCTGAGTTCATTAGTTCATCCACACTTGTTTTTGGAGGACGAACATTCAATAACTTAACTTCATTATGTTGTTCTTTAGGATTGTTTAACTATCTTTGAAATGCCGCAAACATTTCATCTTCCATTAAATTACCATGTGTATCTCTAAATACTCCCTTTGGAGCTACTAATACATAATATCCACCAGACTTAATTGTAAATCCACTAGTTATTTGATACCTATGACTTGAAGCACTTTGAGCTGTAAATATTCGTGTGACATCCATATCTTCGGACAATTGGTTTAAGTCATGTAGTTCATACATCCAATTTCTGTCTGGGTCAGTCTAGTCATGCTCATATCCTGGCATTTCATAGTTCCAGCCTCTTTTAGCTGTAAGTAAAAATGGACCAATGTCTACTAAAAGTCCTCGATTTTTTACTCTAGCTAACTAAAAGCTACCTGGCATGTATGTTACAAATTCCTGAGTTGCCATCCAAATTTCTAATAACTTTAAGGCAGTCAGGGCTCCTGGAGTTGGATTTCCAGTAGTTAAATTATCTTTAAGGACTTTAGTCATAGCTACATCTATTTTGTTACTTTCTACTCCTCTTTGTTTTGCTTTTTCTGCGTCTGTAAGTCCTCTTAAATTTTGCTTAGCCTAATCTCTTAGTCTTTTTAATTCTTTACCTATTAGACTATTTCTTAATGTAGCATCATTTTCTATTAAAGTTCTATAGTTAGTGAGAGTACCTATAGGTAAGGTAAATAATATTTCTTTACTTGAATCTGTTTCTTCTCCTACGAGTAGACATAGTTCTTTTCTAGATAATTCGTTATTTCTTTTTCCTTTTCCTTTTCCTCCAAATCCTTTTTCATTTTCGAAGTCTGAAACTAGTGCTGGGGTTCGTTTATAGTTGCCATCTCTGTCGAGTTTTGATATAAATGCCCAACGTATATATATGTTATTATTTCCTCTTAATCCTAAACGAGTTTTGAATTCTCTTAGAATATCTGGATTACTTCTAGTTTTTGCGATGTGTGCCAAAGTGGTTAATAATACTTTAACACGTTCTTCTTCTGATGTTGTAATATTGTTAGGATCGAATTTAGGTATTCCAGGAATATTTAATCCTTTTTGCATTAAATAATACAAACCGTGTGCACAATCACGTCTGTCAGTTCCTTTTAAAACTAAATTACCTCCTTCTTGAGCAAATCCTGTTCTTAAAGTATTAAATGTATTTATTAATCCAGTGAAATTTTCATCCTAAAAAGTTAATCTTGCATCAGTTGTATAATCTTCTGTTGGACTTATATAGGATATTTTTCTTCTTGATTTAGAAAATACCATTGGCTAGTCTTTAACATTTTCCTCTGCCTACTATTTTTTAGCATAATCTAAATCGGTCTTATGTTCTTCATACTAATATTCGTTATCTGGATCAACTTTATAGTTTTTCTCTGTTCCTAACCCTTCTGGGGGAACTTCTTCACCTTCGGGCTCACCTTCTGGTTGTCCTTCCGGTTGTGGTGTAACAGATGGTTCTCCAATTTTTTTATTTATATCAATAACTTCAGGGAACATAGATTGTAATAGCTTAGCCTATTGTTCGATTCGTTTTTCAATAAATTCTGGAGACATTGATATTTCTCTAGTATCTCCCTCAGAAGCTTTTCCTGTAATGTCAAAATTTGGAAGCTTATCTACGAATCTAGGAATAACAATCGATCCTTGTTTTTGTCTTGTTAAGGCAGTATAAATTTCTCGAGCAACTCTTTCTCTTTCTTGCCATGCTTCTTTTACTTGTTCTTTAGATAAACCTCTATCGAAACTATTACTTACATTAGGATCAAGATCTATGATATAATATGTACTTTCAACTCCTTTTAGTACTGTTCCTTTTCTAAACTACGTTTTAGTTTTCCAATCATAGTCTCCACTATGATTATAGATATATTGATATATTGGACTATCTTCATCCGTATATAATAAAGTTACAGTCTTTGAATCGTCGTTTTGTATAGATTTATATATTCCATCGATATATTTTCTAACAGTTTCTTCAGTAGCATTATTTGCTACATATGTTCCATATAAATTTCCTGTTGCAGGGTCAAAATAATGAGATAAAGATAATGAGTCTGGCATACTATCATCTTTTACTCTTCCTCTATTTTGTGCATATTTTATATATTTTTCAAAGAAAGTTATAATTTCACTACTATTGTTGTCAGATTGTGTATTAGTAGTTCTATAAGACATAGCACTCTTATCTGTTCTTATAAATTCACAGCTAGACGCTCTTAATTCACAATCTAATTTTTCTTCTCCTAAGCGAAGTTGAACATCTCCGTAAATTCCTGACTAAGTAAAATCTCCAGACGCTAGTATTTTTATTCCGTGTTTTTGTGCAAAATCTTGTAATACATTTAAATCGAATGTAGAGTAGTCAGAAATTTCATCTAAGATAATAATTTTTGGTAACTCTGTCAAACCTTCGTTTAACTAATATTCAAATAGTAGTGCACCTGTATTTATATCTACATCAAATACTATAGGGTTACCTTCATCGTCTGTTGCACTTATTTTTCCATTTACTACTTTAAATTTACGTTCATAATCATCGAAATCTTTTAATATTAATTTCATTAACGTATCTCTAGTAAATGTTTTTGCTCCATTGGCCCCTACTTCCTAAGATATTTTAACTGCAGGCATGTCTTTCTTAGATCCTGGTGCATCTCCCGATTTTTCTTTTCCTAATAAATCTTCAGGTCCTGCTATCCATATGTCATTTTTTAAGTCTAGATTGGCATCTAGCTTATGCAATAATGCGGTTAATTCTACTAAGTAACCATTAGTTTTTCCTGAACCTGGACCAGATTCTACTAGAAAAATATTACGTCTAAAAGGATTTATAGTTGTTACTAAGAATCTTCTAGCAAAATCTAATTGCGCTTTAGCTTTTTTATCAACATCAGAACTATTTAAGTCTGGAAACTATTGTCTATAAGTTTCAACTACTGCGTCTGCGAATTTATTTATATACTCATGATTGAAAATAAAAGCTGTTGCTTGGTATCTCCAAGTGTTCTAAATAGCTGATGGAAGTTTTCTTCTAGTATATGATTCTCTCAGATTACTATAATATATTCTTGGGTCTAATGCTCCGACACTTGCTATATACCATAATAATGAAACATTATCATTATATTTGTCTTCCATTGTAACTGCAGAAAAGTCATTTCCCTCATCAAACTTGAAATTTTCTATATTTACTAGCGATGTTAATTTTGCTGGGTCATTAATTATGTCTTCATTAGCAGCTAAAAAATCATGTAATGCTATTTCAAAAGAGATGAATTCTTTTTCTACCGATTCTTTTACTTCGTCTGATTGATTTGTTATTCGCTCTTGTTTAGTCTAGCCTTTTAAATCGTTTAAATGCTACAAAGCTCCTATAGCAGTTTCGAATTCATCTAACTTCTTCCAACCTTTATCTCTCAGTCCTTTAATTATATCGGTTACTTGTTCAAACTTATTAAGTCTTAATCCTAAATCTGCTTGGTCCGTTAACTCTGTTCTCATTTTCATAGCGTGAGCTGCTACCTCTTTCCAATACATTAATTTATAGATTAAATCCTATACATATTGAACATTTTCTACTACCTGTGTTGAAGTTAATACAGGAAGAGCATCTTCACCTGAAAGATTAAACATTTTATTATGCGTAGGGTTGAATCCTACTGCATTTTGAGCACTTCTTACTTCTCCATCTGCGGCTACAATATTACTTCTTATCATTTGTAATACTAAGATAGCACTATTTATATCTCTAACTAATGCCTATGATAAGATAAATTCTTTTATATTTACTTTAGTTGGATTTAGAATTCCACTTTCTTGCTCTGTTTGACTAGCTATCTGTGAATCCAACAATTGTAATACTTTTGTCATATGATTTTTTTCATATCCTAATTTCTCCATTAGAGCATCAGCCATTTTAAGAATGCCGCTAGAGGTGTAATCTCGGATTAGCTAACTCACATACAATGAGTTTGCATATAAATTAGATAATTTAGAAGTATTATCAGTACTTTCATCATATAGTCTATTCGCTATTGTTTTAATATTCTCGAAATCTCTATCTACGATTCCTAAAGCGGTTAATAAATTAAATGAACTTATCGAATCGACTTTATTTTTTGTTAATACTTCTCCTGTAAATAATTCACCAATAGTACGTTCTTTCCTAGTGTTTGAAGCGATAACCTTTAATACAGCAGTAAGTATGTTTTTAGTTTCTGTATCTAAAAATCCAGATTTATTAGATAAAATCTATTCCATTTCATCAGTAAATCTTATACCAATGGTACTTAACATTAACCCTTCAATTAAGCTTTCGACTTTGTGAGTTAAGTCAGGTACAACTGTATACCCATTTATATCTTCACTCAAGTAATTCTAATCAATAAAAGCCTCAGGTTCAGTAAGTGCACGATATAATCCAATTAAATTATCTCTTGCTTCTGTATTATATGCTACACCATTATTTTCTGCAATTTCTGCATTATTTATTTCTTGGTCTCGCTTCTTTTCTACCGTTTCAATTAGATTAGATATTACTTCTTCAAAGTTTTTTCCGTCATAGTTATCTGCTGCTTTTCTTATTCCTCTAGCTGCACTTAATCTTTTTCGAATTAGTTCACTGTTAAATTCTAATTTAATAGGCTCCGTTTCATTGAACTCTTTTCCTTCTTTTATTGCCTTTTCTTTTCTAAGAATATAAGCGTCATAAGCAGTATGAGACTGTTCTACGTCAAGTCTTATTTGCTCTAAGAATCTTCTATATTCATATAGTGCATTTCTAAAGTTAAGCAAGTGTTCTATAGCTGCTTCTATTTGTGCATCTTTTCCTTTATATCTTTTTCTTAGTGCATCGAAAATAACTTCCCTATCCTACCAGACTCTATTTTCTGCATTATTAATAAAGTTAATGTTGTATTTTCCTTCAGGCCTTTCTAATGAATTAGCATCATATGGACTGTCAAAGGGGCTGTGTCCTCCCCAGAACAATTCTCTTCTTACAAAAGTTCTTATGTCTTCCGTTAAAGATTCAATATCCTTTAATTCTTTAGAATTTTCCTATAAACTTTTAAGAATTGGCTTACCTGCTTCTTGTGTCTACATAAACAAGTTAAAAGCCTATCGCATATAAGTTAGGCCTAACTCTCCAGTGTTTGTATTATAAAATTTTTCAGCTAATTCTCTTTTTTTCTATAGAGTTACTTCATGGTATTCTTTTCCTGTTTCATGTCTAACAAAGTCTTTAAATGCTCCATCATAAAATGGCATATTAATACCTGGCTACATTTCAAACAGAGCTTCATCTTTAAACTAAGCGCTTTTCTTTCCATTTAAGAATTCGGCGTTAGTTTTTAATGCTGTTCTTAGTGCCTTTCTTACTTCGTCATCCTCTGTCTTTTGTGGACTTTTATCTGCAGTCTCTCTAAGTTCTGGGGGTAATTTCTCTAAATCTTTATTTTCTTTTTCTAACGCTCTTTGCTCTGCGTCTGTTTTTCCCTAAGCTTGTCTATCCTCTGGTTTAATACTTAATTTCTTTGCAGCTGTATAGATCTCAACCTGATTTTTAACAAACTCTTTTAGATACATTTGTGCAGCATTTGATTCCTTCAACATTGCATAGCGCAAATCATGAGTTACATTCTTTCCGTTTACTAGTACATTTAATAATGAATCAGAATCTATTCTAGCGCCATACTCAGTAAGGATTTTTTCCATGCCATCAATTGTATCTAGCATTATCCGTTTAGCTTCTAAGTCCTAATTATCAGATATTGTGCCTGTTCCATATATTTCTTCTATTTCATCTGCACTTAGATATTTCTCTGCTATTTTTTTAGTAGATAAATATGGATTGCCCCAAGAATTATTTACAATTACTTTTTTTACTTCATTAGCTTTACCTTCGTTAACTAGATGTGCTATTATTTCCAAAGCTTGAGGACTTTGCATGTTTTTTATATTCTACGAAGCTTGATATATATCTGGCGCTGCCATACCTCCAGCTATTGCTCCTCCTAATAATGCAGAACCGTATCTTCCTGGAATATTTTCCCACGCGGACATTCTATTCTTTTCGCCTGATATCCAAGCTCCTAAATTGTATATAGAAGCAATAACATCATCTAATGCAGTAAATGAAGCCATTTCAATTCCTGTAGCAACTGTATTAGCAGCTACTGTTCCAGCTATAGTTCCATTAACTCCCCATACTTTTTCAGCAAGATCTTTGCCCTTCTACATAAGAGTTAAAGTTCCTTTTACTTTTGCCTCTTTGGATCCTTCTTTCATTAATGCAGTAGTTGTGTCTTTTAGATTTCCTTTATATTCTTCTACTTGCATTAATTCTTGCAATGATTTTTTTATCTATTGTCTTTGTAAATTAGCTTCAGGAAATATTTTCTGACTTATGTGACTAGATAACAATAAATACTATCCTGCTATTGCTCCTAGAGTTAATGCTGTAGCTGCCTAGTCTGAAACTTTTTGTGCTTTTGCTTCTCCATAAGTATGTAACCCAAATGTTACTGCCATTAAGCTAGTAGATAATTGTCTTCCAATTTTGTGGAAATTTTCTATTTGAGCATTAACTTGTGCTGAAGCTAATGGCAATGCAGCCCTCTATAACGTTGCTAGTTCTGATTGCATATCAAGCATTGCTTGAGCTGGATCTACCGAGCTTGGAAGCGCTGATAATCTCCTTCGTAAAGCTTTTTCGTGTTGAGCTATATAATTTTTTGCTATTTTTTCAACTGCTTTTTTCTGTTCTTCTGGAGTTAGTGGAGGAGTTTCGGACATAAATATTTTTGGAGCTTGTTCTGCTAATATTCTATATGATCGTAGAAACATAAATGTGTCTCCAACCATATTAATTACGTTTTCTGCTCCGAATGTCTTTTGCATGCCTTCTTCTGACACAGTCTAATTAAAAGATTCAGCAAATGCAGTTATATTATTTAGTACTGCATTGTTACTTCCCATAACTAGCTTTCCTAAAGTTCCTAGAGCATCCACTAGATTTATTCCTATACTCGCTGCCGCATAATATGGAGCTACTGGTGTTAACAATGGAGCTATTTTTAGTGCATTTCTAACAATAGATCCTGTTGTGCTTTTTTCTATGTCATCAGAATCAAAAGGATCATACTTATTCCATACTGAATCTTCTTTAGTAATAATATTCCATTTAGATAATAGCTCTTTTCCATAAGTACTTCTTCCATTAACGAACTCTAGATAGTATTCTCCGTCTTCGTTTAATTTATGTTCTCCTGCGTAATGTGCTATTTTACTAGGATCATCTGTAGGATTCCCATTAATGTCTACGTCGGTATCATATGTTGCCATCATCATAGGTTTCCAGAAATTTTTAAAAAATGAATTTTCTGGAGTATCTTCAGTAAATTTTCCAGTAGCTGGATCAAAGATTGTCTAGGTCTCTGCTAACTCCATAGGAGTTTTAGTTCTTGGTCCTGCCTTATCAATACCTGTTATACCAAAGTTAATATGATCTGGATTGTCTATTAAAGTCATATAAGTAGTTGCTCCTTTTCTACGTTCTTCTGGAGATACGAAAATATTATTTTCTCCAAATACTCGTCCTAATGACTTTATGTCTTCATCGAATGTGTCTTTAGCTAGTTTATTGTAAGATTCTGCTAATTGTACATATTTTTCATGAAATTTGTGAGGATCAAATTTTCCATTAGTCTAGAATTGTTGGTCATTTCTAATCTATGGATTGTTAGCGTAGACTTCTTCTGAAGCTATTGATGTATTATTTATATTTACACCATTATCTTTAAAATCTGTATTTGTAAAGTCTGGGTTAGACAAACTCATTCCAACCCAATCGAATTCTTTTCTAATTGCCATAATTAATAGTTTGCATTATACTTATCCAATCCCATTTCTTTTTGCGGTAACTCTTTATGAATTTCTCGTCTAGCCATAGCTTCTCTCTAAGCAGCAGTAGGATTTATTCCTGAGCCCGAGAACGCATTGTTCATATCTGGTCTTAAAAGAATGAATACTGTGCCTTCATAAATTGCTGGCTCAGAAAATAGACCAGTTCCAAATAAACCAGATGTTTTGCCTCCAACATATCCTTTTGTTTTTGCTTTAAATTCTTTAAGAATTATATCCGCATCATTATCTTTTAGTAGTCTTAAATTCGCATTCCATGTTGCTCCGTCTGATAATGCTGCTCCGTCTACATATCCATTCATAACTCCGAAATATTCATAGTCGGTTACAGCTAAAATTGGCTATCCTCCTGATATAGACTTAAACATTACAGGTAGTGCAAATTCTTTCATTACTGCATTTATTTGTCCAGCATTTTGTGCTGTTGGAGTAGTTATTCCCATAGATTTGAGCTTCTTCCAAGCCTATTGTAACCTAATACATGCTTCTAAGTCTGGCTTTACAATATTCTCATTAGCAAGAGCCTACTTATCAATTGGTAGAGCTGCTTGTACTAACTTGTTTCCATCAACCATGACATAATTGGATTTCGACATATCTATATGTGTATTTCCTACAGTAACATTAGACATATCTAGAATTCCTGCAAAATTAGAAGACTTTAATTCTTCTAGAGTTACTCGACCTAAGTTGCTCTTTCCCTTAGATACTGAGACTTCATTACCATTAATTATTATGCTGCCTCTAGATCCATCTGAAAATCTGTGTTCTCCCATTTTTCCATATTCTGCTAAGAAAGAAGCAGCTTCAGACATTTGCATTTTTCCTAATGGAGATGCAGCACTTTCTCCTTTTCTTTCTTCAGCTCGTTTTGCCCTTGCCTCTGAATTACCAGATGTATATGTATTTTGAATTCCTAAAGTGAATGAATGTTCTTGATCTCGCATTGCTGAGAGATATTCCGTTATAATAGATAATGGAGTTGTATTTCCTCCAATTTCTTTTGCTCGTACTGTTAATAAACTGCGTTGTTGTGCGGTCAATTGACTCCATATTGTGTTTAGTGCATGTTCAATACTTTTTATATTGTCTGCATCTTTAATTTTAACTTGTAAAAGAGTTCCTAAATCCATTGTCTATAAATCTTTTTCTGTAATATGAGCTTTTGCTAAAGCCTGTAGGGCAGCTTCATCTCTATCTTCTAAAGGATTTACATAAAATTCGTTCTCATATTTTTGAGTGTGAAGTCTTTTTGTCGCATCATCGATAATTGTTCTAATTTCTTTCATACTTGTAGCTGCCATCAATGTTGACATTAGTTTATCATTGAATGCATAGTTAGGATCGTTTGCTCTTATATATGTAAGTTCAGCATTAGTTACTGGAATATCTTTACCTATAACAAACTATCTTGGATCTATTAATGATAATGATGCATTCCCATTCTTATGAACAAACATTAATCCTTCAGTGGTTATAGCTACTTCTTTTGAAGCTTCACTATCTATGAGATGTTTCTTTGCTTCTTTAAGTCCTTCATAGTTATTTTGTGCCATATTTGCTCTTGTTATATACTAACTATATATAGCAGCAAACTACTATGGCTTTGAAACTGCTCCAAACTATGGACTTCCCTCTAATCTACCTGCTTCTTCAGCTAGCTAAGCCATCACTGCGGCATCACTAGCTAACATTCTAGCCTTTGGGTCAAAAATCTATTCTATAAAAGTTTTCTTTGACCCAGAGTCGGAAGAGCTACTACCTTTTTCCTATTTCTAGTACTGTGTTGTCAACGTTGGATATCCTATTGGAACATCAGTAGTAACTCCTCCTACAAAATATTTGGGTATTACTTTCATATTATTTTTGTTTTACAATTTCTCGTTTTTGAAGCTATCTTATTAATGGCTCTATTGCTCTTATAGTCTTTTGTAGTTCACTATTAGCAGACCTTATAGATTTATAAGTTTCTCTTATTGTCGTATTTATGTTCTTATTTATCATTCTTGCATTTTCTACTTTTACCCAGTTAATGCTGGCTCCACCTTCTTTTGCCATATTTATATTTCCTCCACGTTTTTTACTTTCAATATAGTCTTCCTTTTTTTGCTATAAATCTTCGGTTGTTTCTGCTGGGTCATCTCCTAGATTATAAGGTCCCATGTAGTATCCATATCTTCTTTTTTTAGTACTAAAAGGATCCCACTCATATGTTTGTTCTATTAGATCATCATAAGAAGCATTATATTCATCTAGGATTTTTGCCATTTCACCTCTGTAAGTATTATATTCTGGGTAAAATTCAGGATCCATAAATTCTTTAGAATTATAAAAGTTAGACTCATTAATGTATGATGGCATTGGATTTTCTGAATCATATAACTAAGAAAATTGTCCCCAATGTTTTTGATTTAATTGTGCTATTCTCTGGTCTCTTACAGTATCTAGATTCTTTTTCTCTTTTTCTAAGAAAGCATGCCTTCTATAATCATTAAGTAACTCTCCTTCTGTAAGTAATTTCTTTGTAGTATCTTCAATATTATGAAGATTAACCTTTTTAGTAGCTGCAGTATATTCTTGTTGTTCTTTTTCTGACTTATATGCTGCTTCTCTATTAGTATTTTCAGTGTTTATAGCATTTGTTAAGTTGGCATTAACAACTTCATTTGCTTTATCCTATGATGCTTGTACAGATGCTCTATAAGTTTTATTGGCATCTAAAAGTTTAGTAGCCATATCTGAGAATAAAGCCTATGCTCTAGCTGTATTTACCTTATCATCAGCAGTAAGTGCTCTTCTGTCGGATATTGCTTTACTATATAAATCTCTTATCTTTCTTATATCCGAGTCATCTCCAATTACATGCGGAATCTCTTTAACTAAAGGAACTTGTCTATATTTAACATCTTTATATACATTTCTAATATCCCAGTTTCCAGCATTAATTGCTAATGTTGATAATATTTTTGCCCATGTTAAATTATTTCTCGGAATTTTCTTAACAGTAACATCACTGTGTTTAGGATCATCTGGATTTGGCTTAGTTTTTGCTCCTTCTTTCATTTTTAATACTGTTCCTACAAAATTAATAGTTCCTCCTTCTTTATAAACATTATTTGTTAGTAGAGCCGTTACGAAAGCATTTCCATCTTGTGAGCCATTTAACAAAGTTCCTATTCTTTGCATATCTTCGTAACTATAATTATATAAGTCTTTAATTTCGTTAAATATTTTTGTATGAATATCGCCTGGTAAAGACGTAGCTCTTGAATGTCTTCGTAGCCATTTATTAAATACATCTAATGATCTTATATTTTGGATAAGTTCATTTAAGTTTAATGGCTTAAAATCTCCAAAGAAAGCTTGGTTAAATTCTGTTCTATATCTCTTTGGAACAAAATTACTTTTGGACAAGAGCTGTCTGATTGTATTTATTTGTTTTTTATTAAAATCATAGGTAGCACTTAGTTCAGTTATAATTTTATTAGTAACATCTTTTGGTACTAATAATCCTTTTCCTGAGGCACTCTATTTCCACTAGTTATAAGTTCTCGTAGATTTTAATAACTAAGCAAGGGCTTCTACATTGAGTCTTTGTGCTTTAGCTAAGTTATCTTTATTAAAACTTCCAAAGATTCTATCAGCAATTGCTATTTTATCGTTTTTATTCATTCCTTCTATATTTCCTAATATAGTAGAAATCTAATTTTCAGCATTGCGCCTATTAACAGCTTCTTTAAAATTCTCATATGCTGCTAATAACTCTTCTGGAGTTACTGATTTTTCTGTAACATACTAATCAAAATTTATTTCATTAGAAGTTGAAACTGGCTACTCTATTGTAGCAGCATTATTTGCATTTACTTCGTCTACCTGGGCAAGTTCTTCTATTGGTTTTTCTAAATCATACAAAGCCTGTGCTATCTATAGATCATCATATTTAGATAGAGTCCCTGCATAGAAGTCTGCCATAGCATTCGCTCTTTTAAGCACTGTAGCATCCGAATTTAATAGGCCGCTATTATATCCTAAAGAAGACATTTTTGTTAATAAAGCACCATTAAGCATTTCCTAAGACCAGTTTTCAGATACAGCACGCTATCTTATGTCTTCCAACTCTTTTCCAATCTTACGCAATTCTGCTAATCCTCCAAATAGATTGGACCCTAGTCTCTTTATTTTCCCTAGGCGATGTGCTTTAGTTAGAGCATAATCTGAGAATGATACATCAAATTCTTCTCCTAAAACGGATCTCATCCATCTACCAAATGTAGTATTTTCTCTTGAAAGCATCTCTCCATCTTTAGTAGCTCTTTGCCAGATTCTATTAGGATACCATTGCTCGTTAGTTAAGTCTGAATAATCGTCTGATTCCCACTTTGGAGTCAATTCTTTGTTTTCTCCTGTTTTTGTCGTTAGTACTTTTGTTCCAGTTTTAATTTCAATCTGATTTTTATCAATTAATTTTACTGGTTCTCCATCGATAACTTTAGGTTTACCGCTCTCGTCTACTTTATCTTTGTTAAGTTCTTTATGGATTCTTTCTAATATGTCTTTCTTCGTTAAACTTTCTCCACGTTTTACCTAAAATTCCTATACATCAGATACTACTTCTTTTCCATTTGCATCTTTCGTTTTTACTACATATTTAATATTTGCGTGTTGACTTTCTTTTTTAACTTTATTATTTTTTATACCAACTTTTATATTTGAATATAGTTCTTTAGAACCACCTATTGTTCTAAGAATAAATGCTAAGTTAGAAAAGTCATGGGCGTCTAGTTCTGACCATTTTCTGTCAACAAATGTCTTCTTAATAGTATCTCCAACTGATTTTCTTGTTTCTGGATTAACCATTAAACCAGCTGCAACAGCAGTTCCCCACCATTTAGATATTAGTCCGGCAACTTTTGCTAATTTGTCTCCAGCACCCCAAGCTTTTGCCTTTGCTTGATTAACAAACATAGGTAAAGCCATAACACCTAACATTTCTACATCATTTGCTAGTGTGGGCCAGAAATCAGCTTTTCCATCGATTACGTCATACATATCTGCAGCTAAGTATCCTAGAAAAGCTGTTCCAGAAGTTACAGCACTTGCTATATTTAATCCTTTTGGAAATATCATAAAGGAGCCTAATAAATCTAGTAGAGATGCTCCTAAACGTACAGCATCTGCTCCAGTGAATGGATCTTCTGTGGATTTTCCTCCATAAGTTTGAGGATTCGTCTTTTGTTCTTGTTTTTGCGCTAATTGTGCGTTTTCCTAAGGTTTCTAAGATGTATGATTATCTAATTTTACTTTATTACTTACTTTATTTTGTTCTTGGTATGCTACCAAGTCACCTCCTTCGTATAAACTTTCGATTTTACCTCCAAGTTTATACATGTCATCTATTGTTACTTTAGTTAAATTAGATGCATCAAATACAGATTTGCCTTTTATTGATTTAACTTTTGGTGCCCCGTTAAATATAAATTTTATATTATGTCCTCTGAATTTCCAACCAAAAGTATTATTACTATGTATAAATGTAAAACCTTTAAAGTATTTTCCTTGAGAATATTCCCTTCCTAATGTAAGATATAAATTCGATAATTTATATAGCATATCTCTGAACAATGTTGGAGGTAATACACTTGGTTTTATTTTTAATAGTGTGTGATTCCAATAGTCGTTAGTTGCTTCTATACTACTAAATACTTTTTTAGAAGGAAATGTGAATGGAGTTCCTAAATCGGATAATTCATCAAAAGATCTTTCAACTTTCTGAAAGAAGTCTGGATCATATTCGCCTAAGTTATATTTCTTTCCGTTAGCCATAGCATAATATGTTCCATCGCTACTCCTATGTATAGTTGCCTGTTGTGGATATTGCCATTGTGGATTTCTGATAAAGAATATTTTTCCGTTATTACTAAGAGCTCCTTTTGACACAGAGTATATACGTAATCCATTAGGAACTGATGTAAATAATGGCGTTAAATTTTCTAGATACCGATTAGTGTATTTTCCCCAGTATCCCCAATATTCTTTTATTCTCCGACGCTAGTAAGCTGCTAATAGGTTTGAAGCAAAGTTATATGCGTCTTGGTCTTTTAATGACTACCATGTGTCATTTATAGTATAAGGTTTTCCTTCCTTCCACCATACTGCATCCTTAGTAGACAATGGGTCGTAATTTTCCATTGTCTTCTTTAGATTTTCTGCTAATTCAGCGTCCTTTCGTGCTTTTTCTTTTGCTTCTTTTTCGTCTTTAAGTTTTTTTTCTTTATCTGCTATTTCTCTAGAAGTTGATGTTTCAGTTTCAAATAGACTTTTTACTAGGTCTGGCTATATTCCTGCTAGTATTGCAGTAGTGTACCATGACTCATCGTCTTTATTAAATCCACTCATTCTTTCTAAAGAATCGGCATGATTATCTAACTTCTAAGCCATATCCTCATATGCTTTTAAGTTAGTTTCCCATCCAGGGAATTCAAAATAATTTCTGTACTTTGAGTCCGTTCTTAATCTATTTGCTTCAGCTCTAATAGATTTTATATATGCCTTTTTTCTTTCTGCAATTCCTCTTAGTCCAGTTTTAGGATCCATAGGATCTAAAGCATCCCAAGCAGTATTAAAGTCTACTAGTTCATGTGTTCCGAACTAAAATTTAGAGAGTACTTTTTTTAATGCTTCTGCACTATTTAGACTATAATTCTTTTTATACCTTTCATCGTATTTTGCAATAAGATTAGATTGTAATCCATCCATAAAGTACTACTATACTTCAGAGTTGGTATAATCATCTATTCCTTCTATAGCTGTTCCGTCTTTCCTTCTTAGTCCATCATGATAAAATTCTATATCTCCATTCTATATACCCTAAATATATTGATCAACTGCTTCGTTAAATAAACGATTCTGTTCAGGAGTATCTCTTTTGAAGTGTAAAGAAAAGTGATTACGTATCTTTTTATCTCCAAGGTAATTAAGTGCTGAACTGCTAGTAAATCTAAGACCATCTGCTTCTGCAATATAAGGTTCAATTGGAGCAGTGTTCTCTATACTATTTCCCTATTTATATTTACGTACCTATGCCATATATTATAACAAAAAAAGGAGCATATAAATTAATATATACTCCTTTCTAAGAATTTAACTTAATTATCTCTTTCTTACTAATTTTGCACCATAGCGAGCAAATGTAGGTTCCTCTGCTGGAGCTTCTTCGGGTGCAGGACCTTCTGGACCAGGAGCAGGACCACCTGCTGCACCTTGTGCAAGTTGTAGTAATGCTTGACAAACAGCCATAGCTGCTTCACAGTTTTGAGTTTGAACTGCTTCCATGGCAACCTGAAGTAATTGTGCCATAGGATCTTGAGGAGCGCCCACTGCGCCACCTTCCTAAAATTTTCTAAATTTACTTGTAATTCTCATAATTAAATATTTTTTGTTTAACTGTTAAACTTTTTGCAAATATAGCAATTTATTTTGAAATACACAAATTAATTTATGTTAAAAATATGTAAACACTATATATTATTTTTTATTGTATAATGGAATAAATGGTAGTAAAGGTAATAGCCAGGAATATCTAATATCTTGAGTGGAAAAATTATCTCTCTAAGATAGTGGAATTATGTTTCCATTATTATCGTATGTAATAGCATCAGCAAGTTTTGCCTAATTTGATGTTGGAATAGCGAACGAATCTCCTCCTCCCTCTACTATATTATCATATACTAGTCCATCTCCTCCGAGATATTTCTAAAGAATCGTTAGATTTTGTGGTTCTCTATCTAATTTATCTATCTCATGTGGCAATCTGTAAGGAACAGGTTTATTTAATTCTTTTCCTAGATTTATATGATGCCATACTACGCCTTGATCTTTAACTCTAAGAGGATTCTAGATGTTTAAATAAAATTCTCTAATATTTCCAAACTTACTTGCGGTTTCTGGCAAAGTAGCGAAATGATGGAATGGATCTTCTCTAGCACTAGATTCTTCTAGTGTTGTATATCCATCGTATCTTTTATTAGCTCCATGATATCGTTTAATTGGAGATAATCCAGTTTTGTAAAAGAAATGTGAGTTTCTTAATTCCTATACTCTATCAAAATCTTTTTTCGTAATAGCATCAAAATACCAACGATCCCACATTTCATCTGTTATTTCTATAGGACCTAACTATGGATAATATGAAGACTATCCCGTTAACATATATACTGGTCCAAATTTAAATTCTCCCTATCCATAAATATGTGCTCCTCTATCTCCTACTTGGTATCTAGGAAATTTATTAGTCACATTTAATGTCTTTTCTGGAAATACTAATGAATCTCCAGATCGAATTCCTTTGAATTGGTCTCCATATTTTAGCTACCCATATTTTATTCCAGCATTATATAAAGGTCCAGAGCCTCCAGGATATGTACTGTTTATCATAATAACATCAAACTACCCATTTCCCATATCTTGAAGACACAATCCTCCAATATGCTAATTTTTATCATTATATAAGAGAAGGTCAACTCCATTTCTAGTTTCTACCACTTTAATATTGTCTGTACTATGTACGGCCCAATCTTTACTTATGGGTGCCCAGTTTGGAGCGTTGCTGTAATTTGAAACAATTGGTATATACTACGTTTGTATCTGCTAAGGAGCGTTTTTAATAAAGCTAGTTCCAGTAAATTCTTTAATAGAACCATCTTTATCTATATACTATAGAGTCCCAGGAGAACCTTTACTAAATCTAGGATCTCTAGCCAATCTTTGTAATGCAGCAACAGTTCCACGTTTGGCGTAATATCCAGGTCCCGATTCTGGGAATAATATTTCTGCTCCTTCTGGTAATTCATTATATAAAGATTCATATAATTGTCCAATTTGCCACTAAGATAAACTTCCCTCCTATGTTCTTATATGTACTTCAAATTGGTTATTTCCTCTAGGTACTACAACTACTTCACTTGGGGCTTTATCTGTGTGTCCAGGAAGTCTAAGTCTTATTTTTCCATTTTCCCCGACTACTCTAGATACATAAGGTTTCCACAGAGCCTAGTCCATTGCTTGTGATAAAGTATATTCTGGCTAAACGGCTCCTCTAATTGCTTTGTATGTAGCAACTCCTGCTTTTTCTAAAGGACGTCGTAATGCACTAGTTCCTCCAAATCCAATAAGTTCTCCTACAGGATGTTCTTCTTCTAGTCCCATTGCATTATTTACATGTGCTCCAATATCTTTGCCAGTTAATTTCTGAGAAGCTGCATTAGCAGCTATATAAGCTCCAGTATCTTTAATTACTTCTCCCCAGAATGCTGGATTACTAGCAGTTGCTAGTGCAACAGGTCCCCATTCAGGTAAAGTAACTCCAGCAGCAATTGCCGCAGGAAGTACTACTGGAGCCAATCCTAACCAATCAGTTATACGTTTTGGATGGTATATTCCTTCAGAAGCTTGTTTTTGCTCTTTAGTTGGCTAATATGTGGAAAGTTCGTTAGATAATTGTTGGACTGTCTAGTCCATTCTCATTTCTGGACCTATATCAAGATATCCGTATTTTCCTACATTTTTTGTTTCTACATAATCATCAGGTAAAGGATCTTTTTCTAAATATATTTCAGCATTATAGGGACCAGTGTGATTAACATACATTCCAGCTTGTCCTTTTTTAATTAGTTTTGCCATCTTTTAATTCTACATAATCAGGTTCACGTTCATCCTACTATTTAATATATGAGAACATTTTGTTTCCAAGACGTTTATAATCAGTATTTGATTTTGTTTCATCTGCTTTTTTAGCCATCCTTATTAATGTTCTCGTATTTTTACGACTAAATATGCGTTCTCCTCCTTCAAGTTCCATTTGTACACTCCCATCTGGAGCAATAACTTTCATAGTAGGTAAATCTTCTTCATCATCTATATCTAGTTCATCTCCTTCTTTTATTCCTGAATTTTGATTTAATTCTAGAACATATTTAACATTATCTTCTTCTGCGATTGTTTTATCTAGTGGCTTTCCCTTGTAAACTGATAAAACTTCTTCATCTTCATTAATAAAAATAATGTCTAAGGGAATTAGAGTATCATCCATCCAAAAACCTACAGTCTAGGGCTCATCATATATAAAAAGCATTCCTTCATCGTTCTCTAGCTTTTTAACACCCTATAAACCTTTAATTTTTTCCTATTCAGTTCTAGCTACCTTTACATTATAAGTCTTATTCTTCGTCTTCACTTGTAGCTAAGTTTTCTTCTTCTCCATCGTCTTGTTCTGTATTTGTTGAATCATTCTGAACAGCTGCATCTTCTAAAATTCCAATTGAGTCTGGACCATTATTTTCATATCCTACATAAGTAGATCCTGATCTTAGCTGTGGTTTCATAGTTGATGGTGAAACAGCATGATGAAAAAACTTTCCATTTCCCTCCTTAGAGGTAGCTCTATTATTTAAATAATCAATTAATACTTTAGCTCTTTGTCCTACAGTTTGATTTTCTCCGCTAGAAGAGCCATCTTCAAGTGCTAAACCAATATCATATATAGTAGGTATAATCTATGAGACTCCAAACTTAGTTATACTTCGTTTCCATGGTTTCAAATTTCTCCATTTTTCCGCTAAATTCTAAAACCACTATCTATTAATGTGTAAGTTTCCCCATGGTATTTCTGCTAAAGCGTACGTAGTTGCACCTAAAGCGTGTCCTGCTAATGCTTTTCCCCATTTTGGAAAACCTCCTCCGACAGTTTGTTTTCCTCTTACAAGATATTGTCGATTATCTCCGTCTCCTATCTATACTACTTCATATCCTAATCTATTTAATTCTTCATGTATTTCGGCCTATGTGTAATCATTATCAGTTAACGTATCAGGAGTTATTATTTTTTTATTAGATAATGCCCTAGCTTCTTCGGCAGTATCAGCTGACGATAAAGCTAATGCTGTTCCTACTGCTCCAATTCCTTTTGTAATAATTTGAGGAGCATTTTTAGACATAACTGCTCTATAAACGGTATTAGCTCCTTTACTTAGTAACTAGCCTGCTTCTGGGGCAACTACTCCAAGTGCTTCCAGTGCGGCACGCCCATAATTTCCTTCATATGCATTTTTTGCTGCTTCTTCTGCAGCGTATAACTACATTGCAGGAACAATATATGGTCCATATGTTGCAGCAGCAGCAGCTACTCCTGTTGGTCCAGATATTGCGCGTATTGGGCTAGGTACGCTTTGAGCTAATTTTATAGCATCATCATCACTTAAGCGCCAAGCATGCTAATATCCCATTACTTCTGTTAAATATCTTCTGGACTATTCAGCAATATTAATTTTGTCTAGATCTTCTATTTGCCCACTATTTAATGACGTAGATAAGTCTGTCCATCCTAAATTTGGTAGATATGTCCAAGAATCCTAAATTGGAATCATATCCTTTCCATTTAGAATAATTCCATTTGCTGTAGTATTTATTACTCTACCATACTAATCTATTGGTAAGTATGTGGTTTCTGGGTTCACTGGCTGTCCACCTATAGTGGCTCCGATAGGAACGTGTTGCATTTCATCTAACGTTCCCTTACGTATAAGATTTGGGTTTGTTTCTCTAATGCCATAGTCATAATATCTATCATCTGAATAAGACTATAATGGAAAATTAGAGTTCATAGCGTCGACAAAGCGTACATATGTTTGTTGCCTAGTAGGATCCGTATATAACTATATATACTTATTAGTCCAATTATGAGCTGGGGTATCTAGCATAGGTCCTCCGTCTAGATATTTTTTTATTCTTCCTCCCTTCTTTAAACTGTAAAGCTTATTGAGAGGCATACTTCCATCGTTTATTTGATTATAATAGAAGGAATCATCTATTAAATAGTCAGAATTAACAAATCGCTTTCTCGCATATTCCCATTTTTCTGGTGGAATATAATATCCATTTTTATCTACATAATACATACCATCTGGATTATTATAGTAAAGCTACTTTCTATATGGATCATCCTTTTTTATTAATCGCATTGGAACTTTTTTCCATCCATTTTGAAATGCTATTGCTGCTTGTAATCTTTTATTAATTCCTTTTATTGCATCATTAGTATTTCTTTTTCCCTTACCAAGTACTGTAATATTTGGCAATTGTATATTTATCTAATAATTATCGTTTTTCATATCATATTATTAGTATTATCAATAGTGTTATATAAAATTTCCTTTACTAGTAATTTACCGGCAGCTATGGCTGCTTCATCTGTGTGTTTTTTACTAAGTTCCTCTAATTTTTTAGTAACTTCCAATCTAAATATTATTTCTTCCCTTTCTACTTCAGCTTGTTGTACAATTTCTCCATCTTTTGTTTCTACAATAACTGGAATACCTTTATTTGTAATCTAACCCTTCTCAAATTTTCCAGTAGTTTCTAGATGGTGTTTATTTTTATGTAAAGCTCCTTCAGGAATTACATTTACTTTACCTCCGTCTTTATACGCAGGATAATAGTATCCATTTCCGTCTTCATCTACGAAATTTACAGGATTTCCATTTTCAGAAAGGTTATCTTCGTCTTCTCCAATGTATTTCAACATTTTTCCTTCTATTGGTACCCATTCATTAATTCTGTATTTTGAAATAGTACTGTCAGAAGCTCCTAATGGTAAATTCTCTTTAAACTTCCAATCTAACTAATTTGCAGTTTTTGCAGGAACAATTACATATTGTTTTTCTTGGGAATATGGATTCCACCATAACTTCCAATTGCTAGAAAAATTATTTTTTACAAAATCTTCTAAAAGTTTCTATTCCTCTTTGGAAGAATCTCCGTAGATATCTGTACTAAAGTATCCATCCTAAGGATTATAATGGATATAATCAGGTAAATTTTTAGGCGAGCCTGGCAATATCATATAAGGTATCGATGAATCTTGTATCTCATTTATATTTCCACCTTCCTTTAAAAATTTTCCTCCTTGTTGATATACACTTGGATTTCTATAATTAGCAGCAATTCTATATATATTTCTATATAGATCCCTTATCTAATCGTCGTTTAATGTTTTATAATATTGTAATAGTTCTGAATCATCATTATATTCAGCATTTGGCATGAGGTTGAAATAAAAACTATCAAAGTAGTCTGAACTTAAATCCCAGTCTCCTCCAAATACTGCATTGAAAACATTATTATCATCTCCTGAATATTTCGCCTAATTTTGTTCCCAGTAATCTCTCCAAGACTATTTACTTGGTATCCAGTCTTGTAAGAAATTAGGGTCTTCAATTTGTTTATTATATGCATCTCTTATAGATTGCATTGAATTCCATAATTCATTGTTAGCATCTATTTGAGACTATGTTAAACCTGCTCTGGGTTCATATAGACTATTTATATAATCCATACTTACTTTACCACCACTCTAGCGTTTCTTAATTTTATGTTTACTCAATGTGTGTCTAGTAAATTGTAATACTGAACCATTTTTAGAATTAGCAATATGATAGGCATTATTATAATCCCATCCTCCTTGTCTTACTTTAAAGTTTACATCAGTATTCCACATATCATTCATAGAAGAGCGTAAGTCTCGTTTAGTAGGTTCTAGTATGTTTTTATCAGTAATATGAGTCTGTAAATTAGCCATATCTATGCCCTAAGCAATTTCTTCTCCTCCAGACCAAAAATTTCCTTTCGAATGTAATCTAGCCTAATTTCCAATAGTAGCATAACTTGTTCTATTTACATTATCATTTTCAAAGTATTCTCCTGCATTTTTACCAAGAGCTCCAGAAAAAGGAACAAATACAGATAATCCGTTTAGAAAGTCAGTTTTAAATTTTCCAGTCTTTGAGGCTGAACCAGATAGCCCTGTGGCGTCTGATACACCAAAAGCAAGATCAATGGCTTTACCTATCCAACCCATATTCCTAACCACTTTGCGGGTATTATTTCTTGCTTCGGTTAAAATTTCATTATTAGTATTACTAGCTACTTTATCAGACGGTTTTAGGAACATATTTCCTAGAAAATCAGCTGCATTAATAGTAGATGCTCCGAAATTTTTAGCAGCCTGACCATAGTCTATCTTAGCTACTTTACCTTCATTATCTCTCTAAATTATTTTTTTACTTGGATCTGTGTCTGTCCATAGTCCATATTTTAGTGCATAGTTTGCTAATGTATCTACTAAATTATTTGCCATATTATGAATAACTTATTGTGTACATGGTTTTAATAGCATAAATAATAGCTAAGTCTTCTCCACTATACCTTATTTTAATTTTTATAAATTTATCTCTTAATTTAGTTTGTTTCTCAATCCATTTCTCGAATTGCCACCATTTACTTCCATGGTAATTATTACTATCATCGATGTAGTAATATTTTTCTTCAAAAAATGCCGGAAGTTTTATTTGGGCAGCATTCTATTCTGGAAGGATTTCCTATATAGGTGTATAATATACATTTAGTGGTGGATACTAGAATTCTGTAGTATTATTCCACACTTCATGAAGCCAATCTTCGTTTTTCTCTGCATATAATATTGGTGGAATTTGAATATACCATTCATCTTCCTTGTAATGACAATTACCAAGACGTCTTCCGTAATTTATATATTTTTCGTAGGCTGTTCTATATAATATGTTGTTGTCTTTATCCTTTATTACATTTCCTTGTTCATCTTTTAGAGGATATTTTGTAATTCTTACAGGAATATTTGAGTTATGATATAAATCATCGTAAGTATTCTTATCTATTTCTACTACGCTTCCCTAATCCATACATCTTGCTGGAGTATGTAAATTTAGTTTAAATTCTCCAAGCAATTTATCATATACTATTTCTGTTCCCACCATATTCTAATAGTCACACGATGTTGATGTCATGTGCTAGTATGAATCGTATATTTCATTAATAGAATCTGTTCTATGATAATATAATGGTAGTATAGTAGATTTATCATAATAATTTTTATACCACTCTTTGCGTTGTGTTGGATTCACTTCTTCATATTTTTTATTATATGTAATATCGGCGTTATTCCACTATGCAATATGTTTTAAGGCTTCTTGTCTCCAGAATATATTTTTTTTATCATCTGCAAATGTATAACTTTCTCCAATGATTTCAAAATGAAATGATTCTGGTTTTGCTTTATTGGCTATAAGTTGTAGTGTATTGAATATTTTCTATACTTGTTGATTTTCCGCTACAATAAATTCAAATTCAAATGGATGTTGTTTACCGTACCAACATGTTGGTTTTAACTCTTCCCTAGTTTCCATTAATCCTGCATATCCGTGTTTCCAAAACTATGTATTTTTAAAATTCTCACAGTAACTTTTAGTTGCAAGAGCTAATGTTGTATGTATTGTTCTAGACGAGATTCCAGTATTTCTACTATTTGCTGCAGAGTAGTTTACATTTACCGTTATCTTTATAGGCAATTTATATAATCTTTCTTCGTTTATTTTATCTAGTACTTCTTGTCCAGCACATAGAATGTTTCCGTCCTATAACATAAATAAACTACTATGCGGAGAATCTACAATTTCATATTTTATATCTACATACTTATCTTCTCCTGAATTATCTTCAAGATGTTTTTCCCAAAGTTTATATTCTGCTAATTCTGAAAAGTTTAATTTTCCGATTTCTTTTTGTTTTATTATTCTTGGAAATTCATTATCCGATTCTATTTTAATTAATGATGGGTCTGAATATATTTTTGCTATATATTTAGAAGTATCTCTATCAAACGTAAAGAAGATATTATTTATGTTTTCTGAATATGATGGAACCCAAGAATAGAAAGTTATAAATCTTTCAAGAGCTTCATTAAAGCATAAATTCCATACTTTTTCTTCAATAGTATCTACGTCATCATAGAAAGTAAACATAATATCTCCTTTAAATGCATTATAATGAGTCTTTACATTTCTAATTCCTATTGTTGGTGTTGTTTCGTATTCTCCTAATGTAATATTTTCATTTAAGAATCTCTAAACTTTAAAATCAGATATAGTCTTTAGTTTAAATTGTGGTTTTAATGATCCTTCAAGAGCCACTCTCCATATTCTTTTAGCTACTGTATCTACTCCATAAATACATGTTGGAGACTTTATTATACTTTCCTACCACTAAGATCCAAATTCTGAATTCATTATCTCTGGAGTTTTTGGTAGTACAGTCGCTGTTGTAATAAACACATTGCCATTTGAAGTATCAGTTGCTAACTATGAAGGTTGTATGGTTAAATAGCCAACAGCATGTTCAAATGTACAGAATATATATCCTGATTTTTCAATTAGACTTACTAATTGACCATGGGCCGTTGTATAATCTTCATAATTTTGTTTTCTAAATACTCTGTATCCGTTTCTAAAACTTGACTATACTGCTAAATCAGAATACAGTACTCTAGTTTGGAAATCGTTTTTAATTGCAGGTACATTTGGACATTCTGATAAATATCGTTCATCTACAGTTTTATTAAGCCCACCATTTACTAAAAATGACTCTGGAATTTTATATGACCCTAAGCTTGAAATTGCTGTGTATGGAAAAAATGATCTCTAATGTCCCGTTAGTCCTACTTCCTATGGAAGATAAGGATCAGTACTTCTTAAAGCTAGATTTATATTACTGCAAACTTTTATAGTTGCGAAATGCCCCATTTGTACAGCATAAACATCTCCTACAATAATATTCTTATTATGTTCTCCATACATTGATTCATTATTTCGATAGTATTTTCCCCAAAGGGTTCCATCAATAATAATATTATTATTTGGAGCTTCTGGATTACTAAAATTTCTATTTATTCTTGTAGTAAAGTTTCCTATAAAACAATCTCCTCCAAATATATTATGTATTTTGTACTAAGAATCTTCTTGTGTAACAATTACACTATCTATTTCTTTTTCTGTTTCTACTGTATCTCGTATATCCTCTAAGGAGAATCTTGGGCTTATAGCATAAAAAGGAAAACTATTTCTACATCTTATATCTATATAATTCTATTGTGATTCTAAGTCTTCACTGTAGTTAGGGATTTTAATATTATATATCTAAGTCTCTAAACGTCCGTCTTTGTTTTCTAATCCAATATAGGGACCATACGCACCCCTAGATACATAATCTGTATTTCCATGTATACCTTTCTTTGTTACTTTTCCAAATATATTTTTCTTATCATTATCATCTGAGGTATATGTATATGGATAGCCTATATAAGACACCTTTAATGGGTCAGCTTCTTCTCCAGCAACAGCAGCAAACCAATTTTTTCTTAATCTTCCTTTTACAGAATATGTGCTATCTGGCACTGATGTTATATACATAGTTGTACTTTCAAGAGCATCGAACTCATCTCTAGGTGTACACTCTATGTTGTATAAATGATTACTGGATTGCTAGAAATAGTTATTCTCTAACTTGAACTTAGCTTCCTTTAATACAAATTCCGATCCTGTAAAATACTGATTATAGTATGGCTAATTAAGAGTAAATTCCGGACAAATAGCTGCCTGCATGTTTGATTCGGCTCTATAATTAGGAATATATCTTCTTCTAAGATTAAAGTCGTGGATTAAGTAATGAGCTTCTTTAGAAACTATACTTTCCATTATGTATTCTTCGTCTACAACAGGTACCGCGGGTAGTTTGCTAGATTTATCTGTTAAGATTGGTACTGTCTAACATAACGTTGTTGGATTTCTTTGCTGTCTAACAATAAAGAATCCTTTTACTTTTCCTTCCAAAGTTTCTAAAAGATCTTCTGGAATGTTAAAGTTAAATCCTATAGCATTTGTTTTATCAGCTCCTAACTATAAATTATCTTTGTCATTATAATTTATTTTAATGACTCCTTTAGAATTCTCATTAGGACTTAGATAATTAGTTTCGGTAAGAGATCCTTCATTTAAATATCTATAGCTAATTTTAAATGTCTCCTCGTCTATATGTATTTTGTTTCTTTGAGATTTATTTTCGTCTGTAAATACTGGTATTGTGTTAAATTTAGTATCACAGGTTAATTCATTTATACCTCTAATATTAAAAACTGGAGATAAAGTATAATTATTTAAAATATATACTATTCCAAATCTATAAAACTCATCATCCCAATATCCTAAATAATTGTATATATTATTTGCGTTATAATACTCATATTGTCTTATATCTGGACTATTGGAATCGTCTTTATATTCCTAATTGATGTGGCCTATATCTATATGGGTTAATTCTGGAGTAATGCGTAGTGATAAATCTATGAACTCAGCATAATCTAACTGTTCTTCTTTTACATTTCCAAAGAATAGCATATTATCACACTAAGTTTGTGTTTTTACTGAATCAACTATTATATACTACTCATTTAATTCATTACTGCTTGATTCTAGAGTCGTTTCAAAACCTGAAATTAATATATTTGCAGTACCATTTGTAATATTATACAACTTATTTACTCTAGAAACTGTTGTATTAGGTAACATATCTTGCGATGAAGTGTACCTAGTATAATATACTGTTACATATGTATAGGCCTAGTCGAGATTAGTTAATGTAAATTCTACCTATTTATAACTATTTTCATTTTCCATACCTCCTCTAATAGAGAACGGATTATTTATAGATCCTAAATAGCAAGAGACTATATTTGACTGTCCTACCCAATCAGTTTCGTTTCCATCTCCGTCTGATAATTTAAAATAAAATATATAATTACCTACTTTGAGATTTCCATTTTCTCTTAATCCTATAAATTTAACCTTTGGAATAGTGCTTACTCTTTTATATAAAGAAGTTTGTATATCAAAAGTTTCATAGTTATATATATTTGAGTCTACAGTTCGATTAACAATCTAGTATGCATTGTTTCCTGTACAAGAGAATCTAGTATTAATCATTCTAGGTATGTTTTTATTATCATTTAAGATAAGATTAACACTGCCATCATATGATTCTTGAGCTTCTATCTGTACTGGATGCTATAAATCAAAATTAAACTTATCTGTATCTAAATCAGTTACCTCATTTCTGTATGCAACTATTTCATTGTTCTCTTTATAATCATCTTTGTATCTTAATACTTTTAAGGGATTATATTCGTATACTAATAATCCCTTTTTACTAAGTTGCCTTATTCCAAAACTAGTATTAATTTCCCATTTTTGTATACTATCACTATTAAATTTAAACTTCATAAATTATAAGTATTATGTTATGTTGGGTCTGTCTATGTATCGTCTTTTATTTCAATAGTGTCTCCATCTGAAGTTATTAACGCAGATATGTTCTTGGGAGATTCATAATTAGTGTAAGCTGAAGACCAGTCTTCTGTTCCTAGTATAAACTAGTCTTCTGGACAGGTAGCGTTTTTCCAAGCTGTATATGGTCTCTTCCAATATACAAATCTGCCTTGACAATCCATATCAAAGGGATTTCCTTCATTATAGAATCCTACGTTAACTTCCATTTCAGTTTCATCTAGTCCATGAATAGAATTTTTTCTCCAAACCTAAGCATCTAGAAATCTTGATTGGTCTCCGAACAAAGATATAAAAGCAAATCCGTGTGAATAATCTGTAGGAGCTAATAGATCTGGACATCCTCCATTAATATACTACATATGCCATTTTAGATTTATAGAGTTATAATATAACAAGTTAAAGAAAGGATCTTCTATATTTTCCTACGAATTTAATGCTCGAATTGGCTTTCCCTACATCTATAAAATTCTAGTAGTTGGAAGTAATACGTCATTGTAAGCAAATCCTTCTAGCATTTCTTTATATATTTCAGTATTCGTACAATTATATTTAGCACCTTTCTTATTGGTGTGACTATGAATTACTGGCAAAAATATTTTATAAAATTTTTCATTTCCATCTACGTCTTTTTTAAGTAATTTTTCATTTACCTTATATAATCCGAATCTATCCTTTTCTAATTGGCATAAATACGTTCCGAATACACTAGTAATCACGCCCGGATAAATATTAACCCTCTACTAATCTGTTATAGTTGAAAATTCTGGCAATCCTTCAGCATAGAATAGATCTTCTAAGTTTACCATGCCAAATCTATCTGTATTAGTAGATATTTTTCCACCACAATCGATTTTTCCGTTAGAGTAGCCATCACTATAGAACATAGGTATATATATATCGTCGAAATCTAACACTTGATTGTTTAATAGAATGTTAATTAAGTTTTCTATATTTTTTCCATTTAGAGCTATAACTGGATTTTTTACTAGTTCTACTGTTAATATTCCTTTTGTTTTAAAACTTGATGATTGATATATTAATGAAACATTTGGAGCATTTAGTAGAAATTCTGAGTTTCTCTTTTTTGCAATTAATATCTATGATAGCATACATAGTAACATATGATCTGCTCTCAAATGTGTTTCGTTCGTTTGATATTGTTGTGAATCATCTACCTCAACCTTCAAACTAGTCACTTTATCTCCATCTTTAATAGGTTTAACAGTAATTAGATCATGTGCCCTAGAGTCAAATTCGGTTGATAAACTTGTTGATACGTTCATGATAAGATAACCGTATTGCGATCTCCATAAAATATACATCGAATTCCCCATTCCGTGCGATGTGTGGAACAGACTTCGCTTTTCTTTTCCTATACTATTAATATTTATTCCAGAATCAGTCTAAATATAGTTGTTTCTAATATGATCTGCAGATCGTCCATAATATTTCTCTCTACCATGTGATTCATGATCCTCTACATCTAATTTGTCTTCCAAATATTCATATATATCAGAATGCGGTAAACACATTAAGTTTGTAATTCTACTATCAACATCTCCGTCCCAATAACTGGAATCCCATATTTTACAGTATTCATTTGATGCAATTATCTATATAGGAGCATAGTTATAATATTGCATTGCTTCAATTCTTGATGTTCCTACAGAACCTAAGTTTACTATACCTACTCCTTCTGATATGTACGAACCGTAGTGATATGGAGCCTATCGTTCTTCTTCTTTAAAATCGTACGTAGATAATGCAGTTTCTGTCCTGAACTTTCTCTCATATTCTATCATTGTATCTTTTTTTATTGTTGTTGCATCTATCTCTCTATTCTTAGCTAGCCATAGTGCAAGTCCAGTAAATCGATCTGCTCCAATTATATTAGATAGATTTCCATCTTCGTCGAGGTTGAAACCAAATAGTTTTTCATTATATAGTGTGTCTTCTGGATCGTAGACGGGAAACAATCCTTCTAGGGACACTGTGTAAAAATCTTCTTGACCTAATCTACTTATGATGCCTCTATGAATCTTTATTGTAGAAGTATTTCTATATGTAGTACCTTCTTTTATGTATGTGATCGTAGCTCCATCTAGCGGAACTTCTTGTCCATTTGTTGTAATAGTAGCTTCTTTTACTCTTTCTTGCAGTTCGCGCTATGTTTCTTCATCACCTTCTCCCTCAAATAGATGTTTAGTAGCGTCCTGTATTTTACAATTAATCTTTCCATTAATTGCTAGAGCATCGAGTGTCTAATCGGAATCAAAGTTGCCAGCATAGTCTGGTCTCATCTCTGATTTTTCCTCGTTGTACTCTACAAACTTATTACATTTAGTACCTAAAATACTTGTTACTTCGCATTCTACATTTATAATAACTCCTATTATTTTTCGATAGTATTTTTCATTATCTGCCTTAAACATTATATCATTAGGATATATTACTTCTCTTGGTTCACTTTCTTTTATTTCCCCATCTATATCCTAGATTAATGTATAATTAAATGATTTTATTGTATACTACTATTCTACTACTAGTTCCGTATTAACTTTTACTCTTGGTCTATTATTTTTATTAAATTCCTTAATGTTTTTATCATTAAAGAATGTACCAGTATACAATAGTTTATACTCCTGTCCGTTAATTGCAGTTCCATTTTTATATATTATATCTAATCTACATAAGTAAATATAATTATGTTCTACTTTATCTTTAACAAATTCGATTCTATCTTCAAAATCTCCTGAATATATTAATTTCTATATTTTATAAATATTTGGAACATTATCTGGAGTATTTATTCCAGTTATATAAAGATTGTCTATTTGAGTTTTAGAGAGTTCTGATGGATCTGAAATTTTATCTAGTGGTATTAATACAAATCGCATATGATCTATTGTTGGATCGTCTATAAATGTTGTATATGTCCATTTTATAGTTATTGCGTCATTGTCTATTTCAAAGTCCCAATTAGTAATTTTATTATGTGCATTATTTATACTTTCCACAGATAGCTCTCCAGATTTTAAAAATGTATTATTTATTAACTTTAACGCACCATATTTACTTGTAGGCATTATATCATAATATAAATATTTATTCGGATAAATAGTATTATAGTTTGTATAAGCTATTAATCCTTCAGTAGCCTCTCCCAGTAATTCACAATTTGTTATATCATGTTTAGTATCGTCTATTTTTCCATATAATATAAAGGCTGTATATCACATTCCATTACAGGATTGCAAACATCTAAATCGTCTGGTTGTGCTTCTCCGATAAATTGAACATCAAATGTTCCTTCATTTTTCTTATAGTTTCTATATAAATTAAATAATTTAAATGTGTTGAATTCAAATACTATTTCTAATGTTCCTTGTGGACCAGGATATGACTATAAGAATTGTCTATAAGTACTCAATATGGTTTCAAATGGTATATGCGCTTTTAATTTTTCATTTTCATCGTCCGGATCTTCGTATAAGTTACCTCCGTTCTAGAATATCCATAAATTTTTTTGCCACTTTTTGTCTACTTCTTGATATAAATTGAGTTCATTGTTCTCACAATTTGAGATATCAATTGGATCTCCTCCGGATGTTGGGATTATAAATAATTTTGTTGTTATAATATTCTTATCTATAGCTTCTCGCAGCTCATCTGAGAAATTGTCTTCCGTCTTAATTATAAATCTATCACCCGTGTTAAATATTTTGGGTTGCTAATCTTCAGAATCTTTAAATATTTCAGATTTATACTCATTATATTCAATAATTGGAACATTATTCCAGAATTCTCCTATAAATTCTGTTTGTAAATTTATTTCCAAAGTAGTCTACGCTGCTTCCGATACATAAATCTACTAAGGAGAAGGAAAACATCCTAATTGTCCTTTTCCTGTTTCAGGATTGTATGATGCTACATAAATGATACCTCCATACTCTTTCATTCCTACAGGTACATATCCTTTAGGAAGAGCCGCAGTGCCTACGGGAACGTTGCCCATATCATTTTGTAGAGTTAGTTCATTTCCGTTATATGTAATAAGTGTCCCGTTCAGACAGTTTGTTAATGTTTTAGCCGGTGTCCCTAGTGGATTTAAGTCTAAAGACATTCCATCTGAAAAAGTATTAATTGTTTCTTTTCTCATCGTTACTTATTTTTATTAAATCGTCTAAAGTCAGAGGCCTTTCTCTGTCCAAAATTAACTTAACATCTTTACATTTACAAGTTTCTTTGTGTATTGTGTATCCATAATCTATAGGAAGTTTACATCTTATAAAATATTTCGCAGTGTGATAAAATACAAATGCTTCATTTTTTATTTTAAATAATACTTTATTATGAACTGTTAAGTTTGTTTTAGGTCTACCAAAAGTATATTTAATTTGTTCATATTCTTCTGGAGTAATAGCAGTATAATAGTAACCATCCCATTCTTTTTTCTTTAAAGCCCACAAAACTCGTATTTTTCTTCTTAATTTTCTGCGATAATAGTTAAAATGTCTAATAGAATTTACGCACAGTGAACCACAGTATAGCCATTTTCCTTCTTTAGAATTTGCTGTTATGACATCACAACCTCGCAAATTATAAAAATAGAACATTCTCCAGCCATAATTCACTATTCTCTCTATATCCTTTCTTTCTAATTGCGGATACATTTCCTATAGCTTATCTAAATAATCGGAAACTCGTTTAATCATAATCAATAATATGTTTTACCAGAATTAGCTCTGTCTGTTATTTGTTGTTTTCTTATAGGATCTAGATATATAGGTTTCTCAATCTTATACCCAGCTCGCTGAAACTTTAACATCATCTAATATCCAGTAAAGTTTGTATTTAAATAATCAACATCTTGCCATTTACCATTCTACCTTCCTTTAATAAAGTCTTCTCCAGACGTTCCTTTAATATAGATTTCGGCATCTCTTCGCATTATTGGTAATTCAAACGTATCACTGTTATCAATTACATCTTGAATTGCTAAATCAACACAAGATCGCCATACCTGTGCAGCTAAGTCTCTGCGTTTTTTGCCATTAAGGTCCCTCTACTTTATTTTTAATTTCTAAATAGGAAAGTTAGTCATTAAATCATCTCCATTTAAGGCATATCCAATTGCATAATTCATTTGAACTTTTTATGATTTCAATTGTTTTATTTTTATCTACGATTATAATACCCAAGTGCAGCAGCGCCTGCTAGACCTCCAACAAAATTATGACAGAACCTTTTAAGAGAGTTTGGTTCAAAATAACTGCATAATGAATTTACATCTCCAGGTAAATCTTCATAAATATTTCCATTATTGAAATCGTCAATGATTCTACTCATTGTGTCATTTAAAGTTTCTCCTGGAAGTCTTGTCCTATCAGCATATTCGACAAGTGTTTTAGCTCTTTCAACAATTTCATCCATCTCTTGCATGTATTTTGCTCCAGGAGTATCTGATGGTCTTTTAGGTATCGGTCTAAATTTTTCATTATGCACCTACATATATTTAGGTTGATATTGCATTCCATGACCAGCGTGATTCATTTCATGTTGTATGAATCCTTGTATAGTGCTAGATCTATCATAATCCTTTATTAAAATTTGTGGTTCTAACGGGTCGGGAATTACGCCTGCTCCTCCATACACTCCATGCTGTCCTAATATTTCTTCATTTATAGGAACTCCCTAAATCTTTGCGTGGTCTATTCTATATCGAGCATCTTGTATAAAAGTATCACCCAAAGTTCCAAACTTTTCAAATCTCTGCACATATTCTGGAATGTCGTACACTCTTCTAGCTTTTTCTATACCTGCTGCTACGTCTGGATCATTTCTATTTACAGAGAATCCACTACGTATTTTTGCTTCTGCATTAGCTCCAATTTCTTGAAATTTCCCTTCAAAATTATGGGCTTTTGCTATATCATACAATTCCTTCTAATGCTTTGCTCTGGGGCCAAAGACCTTTTCAACTTCCTATGGAGTCATTGCCCCTATATCATGATTGAGTAACCTGCTGGAAGACACAGAACCTAATGAAAGTCTTTTATCTGTATCTATCTTTAATGTAGGATTAAAATATTTATTATTAGTTTGTTCTGGTGGCTATGCACTAAAATCTGAAAATTTATTTGGTTTATATTCTTTCGTAAAGAAATCCCTATAATTTTTTGGCAATTCAGATTTAAATGTTGTGGGTTTACAATCTGATGAAGCACGTATATAATCATAGGCATACTATGGACCTTCCATAAAGTATACATTTGGACTTGATACATATCTAAGTGGCTACATTGCTTTATTAATACTCGCTGGGGCTGCAATATCAAATATGAAATTCCCTCCAGCAGCTATGTATGGATGTCTTTCTGTGAAATTATGACTAAATATTCCAGTATTACCTGTACCTAAGAATAACCTTTCGTGAAATGGAACCGAATTATTATCTTTATGTAGATTAAAAGCTCCAACAATTTGACTTGGTAATATCCAATTACCAAGAAAAAAATTGTCAATTTGTCTGTTGCGTTCTTCGTTCTAATAATGTTGAAATCTTTTTTCTAACCACAAATCAGACATATTATCATTTTGAGCCTAATATGGAGTCTGTGCTTCATAGCTATTCAGCCATCTACCTACAGCTTCCTTAGAAACCATTCTACCATTTGAGTCTATTAAATAGTTGTCGTTTACATCTTGTATTGTTTTATATAGTGGATCATCATCCTACAATTCATCTATAGGTGCCCATTTCCAATTATTTCTTTTTAAATCTTCCTCGGATAAAATCAGTCTCATTATTTAACAGGTTTATATGATTTATTAAATACTTTGCGATTCCAATTTGTCTTTGCGTCAAGGATCTTATTCGCATCATTCTGATTAAGATATGTAGTAACCCTTGCTGCATCGCATAGTCTAAGCCATTCTTGTTTTAACATTGCTGCTATCTAAATAATATTAGGATTATTTGTACGTATACCTTCCTTAAATTTCATGATATAAGCACAATAACAAGCAATAGCGTCTTTTTCTTTATCATTTATATAAGGCAAGCCATCGTCATCAAGTTCAGTGCCTCTATATAAAATCATTATTGGACCACAGTCTTTATCTAAATAGAGAGTGTCTCCAACTCTACGATATTTTACGTACATTCCTCTTTGATAAAGAGGATCTTCGTATTCTTTCCTTCCTTCAATATATTCTTCAACAAATGAAGAATGATAATCTCCGTTTTCCGTCACGTTAGACACATAATTCCAATCCTCATGGCAGTATGTGACAGCTTCTATCTAATCACAGTTGCATGGTAACTCTATCTATTTATCTTCACAATCTACATCTACAATAAGTCTATAAAGTCTATCCTACTTATTGCCTATTTTTTGCCATGCTACCATACCTATTTCCTCGAAATCTTCAGGAGTTAGTTCTAAATCATAGAGTAAGTTAGCATGAGTATAAGCTTCATTAAAGTTTGTCATTATTAATATCCCTATTCTGCGAGTGCTGATAAGATGGATGCAATATCATTTTTTGGCAACAAAAATCTTATTGATAAATATTTTACGAGTCTATTTTGCTATTCTGGCGTCATTAAATCGTATTTAGGTAAATCACCATTTACCACTCTGTAAGCCATGACTTCGGCTTGTATCTCATCAGGATTATACATCCATTTATTTCGTATGAATTTATTCTTTGTATTTACTACTTTAAGCACATCATATAAAGAGTGCTCTTCATTTGGAACATAATAGCCATCGCCAGGCCTACTTAATCCATGCCCTTCATTTGTCTACATTGAATGTTCAAATTCATGACTTGTTGTCCAAAGTTGTTTTCTTTCTGGAACTATAATATTTGATCTTTTATTCTAAAATAATGCTACATCTACATCATTTGTAGATGGATGATACGTTCCGCTAGTCCCATTTGCTCCTCTTTTTCTATTTCTGATTCTAAATCCAGTACCTTCGTAGTTTCCCTTAGGATAATCTACGTTATTTGGAACTCTAGCACTTTCAGTTTGTTTATTTAATCTTGCAACTGCTTCTTTAGCAAAGTTTGCTCTTTCGTGCAATGCTCTATATTCCTCAGCAAGTTGTTTAAAATTGGTTACATAACGTCCTTCCTACTAAGCTCCATATAATGATGGTTCTCCAGGATAATTAGACAAATCCCATAAAACTCTAGTACCATATGTGTTAGGAAACTTTGCAATAGTAGCTTTTGCAATAGTTGGAGCAGCTACTGATCCAAAGAGTCCTCCTGCTATTGCTCCAGGATTGAAGAACTCAGCATTTTCTTCCTTAATATATCCATTTGTTGTATCTTCTATGTTCTTTCCGAATGTTTTTCCTGTTTTTCTGAGAAAAGCCTTGTTATTTAAGTATCCTCCTAATCCTCCTCCTACTAGTGCTCCTATTGTAGATACTGGGGCATATAATAAAGAAGGAACCATTAGTGCTAGACCTCCTAGATTTAATGTTATATTTGCAAGATTATTCATTTCCTATTTGTTAGGCTAGCTCATACTTATACTTCTAACATACCTATCTGCGTTTAGCTTTTTCATATTGGCATTCCATTGTATATCATCATTTTCCTAATGAGGAAGCTACTTCTCATAACTTAAGTTTAATTGATTTGCTGTAGGAGCATTCAATAAATTTGCAAACCTATCTTCAAATGTATCCCCAAATCTTGCATCTAACTTTCCTGTGTTTTTATTATATGTAACAACCATAGGTTTTAGAGATAACTCAAACCTAGGATTTCCATACTCTACCGCGTAGTCTCTCTAAGCCTATTCGTCTGTTCCTTTAACAAGCTTTCCATCTTTCGTCCATACTAAATCGGTGTATTTTAATTCTTTACCAGAAGACTAATCTACATAGTTTTTATTATAATCGCTAACTATTCCTAGCGGCTTAAATTCATATTTTCTAATAGGTTCGCTCATCTTGCTACTTGATCATTAGGTAAAATTGGTGCTGCCAATTGTCTATAATAATATATCTTTTTCTTAGTCAAACGTTCTTTTACTTCTGCATCAATAAATGAAGGACTATTATCTCCTTCGCCAAGACAAGAGCATCCATATTCTTCAAGTTTGCGCTCGTCTTTAAATACTCCAATTACAGTAACTCTCTTTAAGAATGGAGCATTAAATACCCAACAATCGCACATACCATCTTTATTAGTAGACATATTAACAAATACATAAGGTTTATTCTTTGTTCTACGTCTATATTTATGATATCGCATAGATGTTGGATTTGTGTACCATATAAATGGATTTTGTAGGTCTGCTGACCCTATATATTCAATTCCAAAGCCACCAAAGTCTGTCATTAGTGGTGGAATTACAAAATGCATTGTAGGAGTTCCTTCGAAATTCTAATCTCCTCCACAAGCATCGCAGCCTTCTATGTCTTTGCAATCTACAGTAATACAAGAGATCGTTTTCAATAAATCTTTCTTAGGAATTACTCCTTTAAGAATATACTGTTTAATCACAGCTAGTCTTTCTTCAGCTATTTCATCTTCTAACTATTCCATTGATAAAGTTGGATTTGAGTTATATCCTCTTAGTCCACTTACAATATCATTATAAATAGCTGAAGCCATTTTATTATAATATGCCATATATAAAAATAAGGCGACGACCTTTGCGAATCGCCGCCTCTATTAAAAGTTTAGATTATTTATTAAGGATTAACAGGCTCAGTAGAGCTACTACCTTCTTGTGCAGGTAAAGTGTCATTTGAAGTACGAGTATCGCCTGCTGCAGCAGGAGCCAACTGGCTCATGTAATAAGGCTCAACGGTGGGATCATCGTGAGGAGCAGGTACGAATACAGGCTCTCCAAAGCTAACACCTAGTGCAGTCTCAAGAGCTGTACGGAAAGCAGTGTCAAGACCATTTGCACATTCGCAGCAGTCTGCTGGAACAAAGAATACGTGAGTAGTCTTTGAGTGAGTTACCTCACCTACAGCAGAACCACCAAGAATACCACGGCAAGAAATGTAGTGTAGTGTGTACTGCACATACTTGTTGCCAGGAACAGGCATTTCTTGCATTTGCTGGGTAAGAGACATATAGCCAAGATTCTCCATAGTAGGAAGACGAAGGTCTCTAAGAATCTGTTGATAAGTACCAGTACCATTTACAGAATCTACAATGTGTAGAAGATCGTTTTCTGAATTCTTGATACCACGATACATCTTATCAGCTTCAGTCATACTGCAATTGCATACTGAAATGCGACTATAGTTACAGATATGATCGATTTCTACCCAGTTACCATCACGATAAACACAGCAATCTGAATAACCATCGGCCCAAACTTCAAGAGTAGCATCTGTAAATACACCAAAGTTATCATTTACAAATACTAACTTTCCGCTTTCATCCCATTCCTCAGCTCCGCCATCTTCTGGCTCACCAAAAGCACTACCGTCCAGAGTATCATAATTCTTTAATACATCATTGTCTTTTGTAGTACCAACATGTACATCAAGGAAAATATCTCCATAAAGACGATTAATTTTCTTAATCTGTTTTGCTACAGTAGCAGCAGTAGTATTGGTATCGCCAATCCATTCATAAACAAAGTCTTTACCTTTGAAGACTTCATCTCTTGCATAGTATGAGTTGTTATCACCACTTCTGCGTAAGAAGAATTTTAGTCTGAATTGGAATTTAGTAGCGTTACTGCCAGTTACGTATTGAGCTTTTGCAAAAGCTTTATTAATCTTTACTACTAAACGGCTTGCTAGTGGCTCCATATAAGGGCTACGATAAACGGCTACTACATTTTCTTTACGGAAAAGATTAACGCCATTTACCCAGAATGTGTTGTTGCTAGAACCTACAGTCTAGTCAGTAGCGAACTGACCTTGATCTGTAGTTGTAGGATTAGCAGCAAACTAATCTAAACTGTGAATTAAAGTTGTTGTTGTGAAATTAAACATAATAGTAAATTTTTATTATTTTGATTGTTGCTATTGTTGAGCTGGAGGCGCAATAGTCTAATTAATTGGAATATTTGTCTGCAATCTAGGATCGCTAGCGTTTTCCATAACGAGTTTTACCAGCCCATTTATGATCTCTTGACATACGTAATCTGGAAATTCCATAATCTACGATGTATCTTGTGTTTTATCTAATTGTTCTTGTGTTAGTCTAATATATTGAGGTGTTCTTAGGTAATCTACCTGAACACTTATAGGTTCAAATGTGTCACTATCCTTGCCATATCTGATTTCCATTCTAACAGCAGAAGAATTTCCATAACGCATTCCTGGATAGTGCTCTACTTGGTCAGGAAATGGATTTCCGATTCGGTTTCTTGGGTCCTTAATTTTTCCAGAATAAACACTTCTAGACAATCCTGATAAATTGACAGTAACGTGTCCGCCATTATTACTTACTTGTACTTTAGGATCTGTTCCCTAGCCAAGTGGTGTTCTTAAAGTTTCACTTGTACTGTATTTTTTCCTTTCTAGTAATTCGTCAGCGTCTGTTGTAGTTACTTCTCCATCGTCATTTATATCATAATACGGGTTGTACTCTTCTCGTACAGCTGCTAGAACCTCATTTGGGTCAGTACACTTATTTAAGTCTACTAATTCTGTATAAGGATCTTTTTTGTAAGGATTTGTCTAGAATTGTTCTTCCTTAATATCATTTACATTGTGAATATAAAAATAAGGACGTTTATAAGATGGACACATATATGCATTATTTACAATTAAAGGCCACATATCTGCTGTTAATCGTCTAGCAGCAAACTCTTGTACTGTTCCTTGATTGTAGCAGCTATAGCTTTGTTTAACTTTAAAAGTTACCATACAGTTTAAAATATGATAATAATCCTAAGGCAAAGTCACTTCCCAAATGTTATTATAATTACTTCCAAGACCGTAATTTCCATAAGTGTTTGCATCAACTTTTACTGGAGTAAGAAATGCAGTATCTTTAAGTACTCGTAAATTATCAGACCTTTGTTGGTCCATATCGTATACTCCATAATTTAAGTTAATATATTGACTAATAGCCTTGTTTAAAAAATAATTATAGTCTTCTAGAAGTAAACTTGGCGCCTCAACTTTATTAAGTTCAACAAGCATAGCTTCATATATTTGTCTAGCTGTCATTATACTTAAAATTATTATTTTTCTTGTTTATCTTTCTTTTTAGGTTCCATTTCTGGATACGTGTCTCGTTTAATTAGTTCAAGAACCTTCTTATTCTTTGGATCTTTTAAGAAAGCTAGAACAGAATCTTCTGATACTCCTAAGATAATCTCATCAGCATAGGTAAATACTTTATTTTTAACTACAATAACATGCTTTTCTCTAGCTTCAATAATAAGAAGTCTAAGACCAGTATCTGAGCCAGCATATACATCAATAATTTTCTTAGGATCTTTCGATGCAATGCCAAGTAAATATTCAGTAACTTCAGAATCTGGAGCACTTTTCATGTTTTTGCCAAGAAGTCTAGCAATAAATACTCTACCTTCAGCACCTCGTTGGTCATTAAAGATATATTCTTCAGCATCGTGGCGTAATTTAAGAGTATTCACTTTCTTAGCTACTTCTACTCCAGGTGCTTCAACATAAAGTTCCGCAACACCATAACGTGCGTGAGTTTTACCTTCTGCAATTTCTCCATCTATTAGTAAATTTCCTTTAGAATCTCTTGCGTCTCTCGACGGTGCGATAATAGGAGCGTGCTTAATGCACTCCCATTCTGCATTATCATAGGGATCTTCTAGATTTAATTGAATTCCATCTTGTACTTCATAAACTTTATTTTCTGGAATTAGTACACGTCCAGAATTTCTATCCTCATCGGACATAATCATATCGCCCATACTATTAATTCTGCGAACACAATCTGGATATCGTCCAGTTTTTGGATTCTTTACAGGCTAAATATAATAAATTTGTCCTACTTTACCATAAACACTTCGTAAAACAATAATGTTTTTATCCATTCTCTTATTAATTCATTAATTGTAAATAGATGGGAGGACTAGCCTCCCATCTTAAAGTTTAAATCTT